>Ga0209075_1003377_pt1 | contig 13350 bp, 12 predicted proteins | sample Stecom2011_FD_187523 | JGI IMG/M metagenome (GOLD analysis project Ga0209075, IMG submission 187523) | Agricultural soil microbial communities from Utah to study Nitrogen management - Steer compost 2011 (SPAdes) (version 2) | ecosystem: Environmental > Terrestrial > Soil > Agricultural land... | reverse complement strand
TTGGCTTCGGGCAGATTGAATTCCTCGTCGGGCATCTGCTCGGGCATCACCAGCTGCCCATCGACCACACTGGCGGCGCCGATCAGGGTCGAGGCGTCCGCCGCCAGCCGCTGCTGCACCACCTGCTCCAGGGTCTGATCGAATACCCTCTCCAGCGCCGGCACCAGCGCCAGCACGAAGAGCGCAGCGAACCCCGCAGCGCTGACGACCAGGCGTGAACGCAGCGAACGGGTCAACGGCACGGCTCGCTGAACAGGTAACCCTGGCCGCGCACGGTCTCGATCAGGCGCAGATCGCCGGCCGCCTCCAGCTTGCGGCGCAGCCGACCGACCAGCACCTCGATGACGTTGGGATCACGCTCCTCATCATCGGGGTACAGCTGCTCCATGAGCCGATCCTTGGAGACCACCTGCTGATGATGGCGCATCAGATACTCGAGAATCCGGTACTCGAAGGCCGTCAGGGTAACCGCCTCCTCGTCGACCGTGGCCTGACGTCGATGCAGGTCCAGCACCAGCGAGCCTGCCTGGATCTGCGCCTGAACGAAGCCGGCAGCGCGGCGTACCAGGGCATTCAGACGGGCCTCCAGTTCCTCGAACTGGAAGGGCTTGACCACATAGTCGTCGGCGCCGGAGGTCAACCCCTCGACCTTGTCCTGCCAGTTGCCCCTGGCCGTCAGGATGAGGATGGGAAAGCTGCGGTCCATGCTGCGCAGCTCGCGGATCAGGTCCAGTCCACCCATGCCGGGCAGTCCCAGATCGATGATGGCAATATCATGGTTGTACTGCTGGGCGCGGTACAGCCCCTCCTCCGCATCGGCCACTGCATCGACGACATGCCCCAGCTCCGCAAAGCGCGTCGCCAGGTGGTGACGCAGCAGCGCCTCGTCTTCGACCAACAGCAGCTTCATGTCACCCTCCGCGGCAGGACTGACGCATGCGACTCTGCCCGGTCAGTGCCGGGCAGAGTGCGGCTAGCGCCGATATCAGAAGTGGTAGTTTAGCCCCAGATAGAGCTGCTCGCTGCTCTTGAGATCAGCCGAGCCGCCTACCGCGCCGCTGCGCGCATTGAGGCTGACATCCGCGCTGGTACGCAGGTAACGATAACCCGCCTCAAGGGAGACCGGCGCATCGAACTGGTGCAGGATACCGGCCTGCAGGCCACCGGCCAGACCCAGATCGCTGTCACGGTGGAAGCCCGGAGAGTCCTGCTCCAGCTTCACCAGACCGGCGGTCACACCACCGAACAGACGGGTGCTGTCGGCGATCGGCATGAACAGATCGTAGCTGCCGAGCAGGTTCTGCTGTCGCAGCTTGTAGCCATTGCCGGTACCGGAGATGTATTCATAGTTCAGGTACATGCGTCCGGTGTCATCCTGCACACCGCTGCGCACACCCCAGGTGCTCTCGTTGTTGATGGTGCTGTCGAGGCTGCGCGCCAGCGGATTTCCGGTGAGGCTGCCGGAGCGGTCCATGTTGTTGCTGGTCTCACCCCAGGTCAGACCGACGAAGCTGTCCTGGGCGAATGCCGGCACGCTGGCCAGGGCGATGGCGGTACCGACCGTCAGTGCTTTCAGAGTGTTCTGCATAAGGGCTGTCTCCTTGTAAATGTCGGAATACAGACTGCCTGAGCAGCCCTGAACCGCAGCTGAACACTCGCTGAACCCGGGCTGAACGAGAGCGAGATGCCGCCCGACCGTCAGCGGCGTTTTGCTATATTCCGGACCAACCTCCCGAACCTCGGGCTATCGTGCAGCAGGCATCCCTGTCCGGCTGCCCGCCGCCAGCCTCTCTGCCTGGTATCTACAGAAGCAAGCTATGGAACTCGACATCAACCTCCTTCGGGACAGCCTGCGGCGTGGCAGCAGCGACGAGCTGGCTACTGCACTCAAAGCCCATCATCCGGCCGATCTTGCCGCCGCACTGCAGGACCTCGAGCCGTCTGTCGCCTGGGACATCCTGCATCAGGCAGCCATTCCCCGGCAGGCAGCCGTGTTCGGCTATCTGGACCCGGACTTCCGGACGCTGCTGGTCAACAGCATCTCGCAGCAGGATCTGGCCGCCATCGTCATGCACATGAGAGCGGATGATCGTGCCGACCTGTACCGGCAGCTGACCGAGGAGCAGCGCGAGACCCTGATGCCCGCGCTGGCCCAGGCCGAGCGCGAGGATATCCGCCGCCTGGCGGCCTACCGGGAGGGCACCGCCGGCGCCATCATGACCTCCGCCTATGCTGCGCTGCCGCCCGGCATTTCCGCCAGCGACGCCCTGGCCGTACTGCGCCGCGAGGCACCGAACAAGGAAACCATCTACCGCGCCTACGTGATCGACAGCCACAGGAAGCTGCTCGGGTCGGTGCGCCTGCAGGACCTCATTACCGCACCAGCACAGACCCGGGTCAGCGCCTTGATGAAGAGCTGCTCCTACCAGATCCGCGTCGACGAGCATGCGGAGGAAGCCGCTCGCCGGATCGCCCATTACGATGTGATCGCGCTGCCGGTGGTGGATGCGGACAATCGTCTGGTGGGCATCATCACCCATGACGACGCCCTGGATGTGCTGCAGGCCGGCGCCACCGAAGACTTCCACCGGGTGGGCACCGTTACCCATCTGGAATCCGGCGTCGGCTCCGCCTCCATTCCCATGCTCTACCGGGCGCGGATCGTATGGCTGATGCTGCTGGTCTTCGGCAGCATCTTCTCCGGTGCCGGCATAGCGCACTTCGAGGACACCATTGCCGCCAACCTGGCGCTGATGTTCTTCCTGCCGATCCTGATCTCCTCCGGGGGCAATGCCGGCTCGCAGTCCGCGACCCTGATGATACGGGCGCTGGCAACGGGGGAGATAGGCCTGTCGGACTGGACCCGGGTACTCGGGCGGGAACTGGTACTGGCGATCCTGCTGGGGGTCAGCATGGCCTGCGCCATCGGGGTGATAGGGGTAGTGCGGGGCGGGCAGCAGATTGCCCTGGTGATCAGCCTGTCGATGGTGCTGATCGTGGTGGTCGGCAGCCTGATCGGCATGTTGCTGCCCTTCCTGCTGAGCCGTTTCCGGCTGGACCCGGCGACGGCCAGCACGCCGCTGGTCACATCCATAGCCGACGCGACCGGGGTGCTCATCTACTTCAGCATCGCCAGCGTGCTGCTGAACATGCCGGCGTAGCGGCAGAGCCCGTGGCGGGGGTTGCCCCCGCCACGGGCAGGCATCAGAACAGTACGCGGCAGCGGATGGTTCCGTTGACCTCGTTCAGCTTCTTCAGCGCCAGATCGGAATAGGCGGCATCGACGTCGATGACCACATAGCCGACCTTCTCGTTGGTCTGCAGGTACTGACCGGAGATGTTGATGCCGTTGCTGGCAAACACCTGGTTTATCTCGCTCATCACACCCGGAATGTTCTGGTGGATGTGCAGCAGACGATGCTTGCCGGGATGCGACGGCAGGGCCACTTCGGGGAAGTTGACCGAGGTGATGGAGGTGCCGTTATCACTGTAGCGCACCAGCTTCTCCGCCACTTCCAGACCGATATTGGCCTGAGCTTCCATGGTCGAACCACCGATATGCGGGGTCAGCAGGCAGTTGTCGATACCACGCAGCGGGGAGACGAACTCGTCATCGTTGGAACGCGGCTCGACCGGGAACACGTCGATGGCGGCGCCGTTCAGATGCTTGTCCTTGAGCGCCGCGGCCAGTGCGTCGATATCCACCACGGTGCCGCGTGCGGCGTTGATCAGGATGCCGCCCTTCTTCATGGCGCGGATCTGCTGTTCACCGATCATCCATTTGGTGGAGGGGGTTTCCGGCACGTGCAGGGTCACTATGTCAGCGGTGCGCAGCAGTTCGTCGAGGCTGCCCACCTGACGGGCATTACCCAGCGGCAGCTTGGTCACCACGTCATGGAAGATCACATGCATGCCCAGACCTTCGGCCAGTACCGACAGCTGGGTGCCGATGGAGCCATAGCCGACGATGCCCAGGGTCTTGCCACGGATCTCGTAGGAGTCGGCAGCGCTCTTGAGCCAGCCACCGCGGTGGGCAACCGCGTTCTTCTCCGGGATACCGCGCAGCAGCAGGATGGCCTCGGCCAGCACCAGCTCGGCCACCGAACGGGTATTGGAGTAGGGCGCGTTGAACACGGCCACACCCATTTCACGGGCAGTGTCCAGATCCACCTGGTTGGTGCCGATGCAGAAACAACCAATAGCGACCAGCTTGTGGGCATGCTGCAGCACATCAGCGGTGAGCTGGGTACGGGAACGGATACCGATGAAATGCGCATCGGCAATCGCCTTCTTCAGCTCTTCGTCAGGAAGCGAGCCCTTGTGGTAGTCGATATTGGTGTAGCCGGCTGCCTTCAGCGTATCGACGGCAGTCTGATGCACACCCTCGAGGAGCAGGAATTTGATCTTGCTCTTGTCCAGCGAGGTTTTTGCCATGAGTGAGTTACCCGTAATGCTGATGTATGATGGTCCGTCAGGTTTTTCGGCGTTTGCTCAGTCGGACACCTGTTTCGGAAGCCGCACATGCTAACATAATCTCCCTTTTTTCACTGCCCGGGCAGCATGAAATCTGTTCAGGCCCAGCTTGAATCCTGTTTGAGAGCGACCATGACCCCAGAAGCCATCATCGAGAACCTGAAAACGCTGCTTGACGCCGACAAGGTGCGTACCGACAGCGAGTCGCTGACCAACTGGGGCCGCGACTGGACCAAGCAGTTCGAGCCGGCGCCGCTGGCCATCGTCTTCCCCCGCAGCGTCGAGGATGTGCAGGCTGTGGTGCGCTTTGCCAACGAACACAAACTGGCGCTGACCCCCTCCGGCGGCCGCACCGGGCTGTCCGCCGGCGCGGTGGCCGCCAATGGCGAGATCGTGGTGTCCTTCGACTACATGAACCGCATTCTCGATTTCAATGCCTACGACCGCACCGTGACCTGCCAGCCGGGCGTGGTCACTGCCCAGCTGCAGCAGTTCGCCGAGGAACAGGGGCTGTACTACCCGGTGGATTTCGCCTCCGCCGGCTCCAGCCAGATCGGCGGCAATATCGGCACCAACGCCGGTGGCATCAAGGTGATCCGCTACGGCATGACCCGCAACTGGGTAGCCGGGCTGAAAGTGGTCACCGGTACCGGCGAGCTGCTGGAACTGAACAAGGGCCTGATGAAGAACGCCACCGGTTACGATCTGCGCCAGCTGTTCATCGGCGCCGAAGGCACCCTGGGCTTCGTCGTCGAGGCCACCATGCGCCTGGAGCGGGCACCGAAGAACCTCACCGCCATGGTACTGGGCACACCGGATTTCGATGCCATCATGCCGGTGCTGCATGCCTTCCAGAGCAAGCTGGATCTGACTGCCTTCGAATTCTTCTCCGACCGCGCCATGGCCAAGGTGCTGGCCCGGGGCGACGTCCCCGCGCCCTTCGAGACCGACTGCCCGTTCTATGCCCTGCTGGAATTCGAGGCGGTGAGCGAGGAGGTGGCCAACGAAGCACTGGCCACCTTCGAATATTGCGTCGAGCAGGGCTGGGTGCTCGATGGGGTGATGAGCCAGAGCGAGCAGCAGCTGCAGAACCTGTGGAAGCTGCGCGAGTTCATTTCCGAGACCATTTCCCACTGGACGCCCTACAAGAACGACATTTCGGTCACCGTCAGCCAGGTACCGGCGTTCCTGCGGGATATCGACGCCATCGTCGGCGAGCACTATCCGGACTTCGAGATCGTCTGGTTCGGCCACATCGGTGACGGCAACCTGCACCTGAACATCCTCAAGCCCGACGCCATGCCCAAGGAAGAGTTCTTCGCCAAGTGCGCCAGCGTCAACCAGTGGGTATTCGATATCGTACAGAAGTACAACGGCTCCATCTCCGCCGAACATGGTGTGGGCATGACCAAGCGCGACTACCTGGGCTACAGCCGCAGCGCCGAGGAAATTGCCATCATGAAGGCGGTCAAGGCGGTATTCGACCCCAACGGCATCATGAACCCGGGCAAGATCTTCGCCTGAGGCACCACCCGCTCTCGGGGCCGGTGCCAATCGCCGCCCCGATGGGCCCGGCTCGAGACAATGACAATGACCATGACCTACCAGCACCAGTACACCGACGGCAGCCCCTTCCCCCACGCGCTGGGCAAGGTGGTCTGCGTCGGGCGCAACTACGCCGAACATGCCCGGGAGCTGAACAACCCGGTACCCAGCGAACCCCTGCTGTTCATCAAGCCGGCCACGGCAGTGACGCCCATGGCCGAGCCGATCCATCTGCCCCGTGGGCGCGGCGCGGTGCACTACGAGACCGAGATCGCCGTACTGATAGGCGCGCCCCTGTCGGGCGTGGTCAGTGATGCCCAGGCCAGCACTGCGATTGCCGGTATCGGCCTGGCCCTGGACCTGACCCTGCGCGAGCTGCAGGATCAGCTCAAGGCCAAGGGTCACCCCTGGGAGCGTGCCAAGGCGTTCGATGGGGCCTGCCCGCTGTCACCCTTCCTGCGGCCCGACGCCGTGCCGGCGCTGGACAGCATCGGCCTGCAGCTGCGGATCAACGGCGAGCTGCGCCAGGACGGCAGCAGCGCCGAGATGATCACGCCGATTGTCACATTGCTGCAGCATATCGCCGGTATCTTCACACTGCTGCCGGGGGATGTGGTGCTGACCGGCACCCCCGCGGGCGTCGGTGTGTTGCAGCCCGGTGATGAACTGGCGCTGGACATTCCCGGGGCGCTGCAACAGTCGGCCCGTGTTGCCGGCGACTGACCCCGGGAACCCAAGGCCCGATCGCCCCTCAAAGGGCTGTCCGAAATCCTGGAGTACACCCTTGAAGCGTTTTCTGCTGTTGCTCGCCATCCTGCTGGCGCTGGCCGGTCTGACCCTGCATCAAACCCAGCTGCCGCTGTATCTGTGGTACCAATGGCAATTGGCTGGTCGCGAGCTGCCGCCCCAGGCGGTGGGCCTCGGCGGCTACCGCGTCGATATCGACGCGCTGGTGCTGGAGGGGGTAGAGGATGATCTGTCGGCACTGACCTACAACGCCGAGCGCGACACCCTCTTTGCCCTGCTCAACGGCGACCCCTATCTGCTGGAGCTGAGCCTCGATGGCGAGGTGCTGCGCCGTGTGCACCTGACAGGACTGCAGGATATGGAAGGCCTGACCCACGTCGGCGGAAACCGTTATGTCGTGGTCGAAGAGCAGCGCCAGCGCCTGCACCTCATCGAACTGCCGGAAGCAGCCACCGAGCTGGATCTCAGCCAGGCGCCGCAGCTGACGGTGGCCATGGATGAAGGTGACAACAAGGGCTTCGAAGGTCTGTCCTGGGACAGCGAGCGCCAGCAGCTGCTGGCGGTGCGCGAACGGGATCCGCTGCGGGTACTGGTGATCGAGGGCTTCGTCACCGGAGACAGCCAGCAGAACATCAGCATCAGCGAAAAGACGCTGTTCAATCAGAACACGCTGCAGCTGCGCGACCTGTCCTCGGTGGTAGCGGATGAGACGAGCGGCCACCTGCTGCTGCTCAGCGATGAATCACGGATGGTGGTGGAATATGACCAGCAGGGTGTGCCGGTGAGCATGCTGGGCCTGCGCCGCGGCTCCCATGGTCTGGCCCGCAGCATTCCTCAGGCCGAGGGACTGGCGATAGATTCACAGCGGCGCGTCTATATCGCCAGCGAGCCCAACCTGTTCTATCGCTTTGTACCCGAGGGTTCGTCGCAGGACTGAACCTGCTGTTGCAGCAGCTGCTCAAGCTGCGCCAGCTCGGTCTCGTTGAATACCTGTACACCCTGGCGCCGCAGGGCGGCGGCGGCCACGCCCTCGCCGGGCACCCGGGTACCACTGAAGCTGCCGTCATAGGTCTCGTGATTGCCACAGGAGGGACTGCGTGCCTTGAGCACGGCAAAGCGGATGCCATGCTCCCGAACCAGGGCCAGCGCCGTCTCCGCTCCGGCGATAAAGGCCGCGGTGACATCGGCGCCATGGATGTCGCGTACCGGCACCCGCCCCTCCAGCACCGCAGCGCCCTGCCCTCCGGGGATCTCCGCCGGCGGTCTCGGGGTCGGCAGCCCGCCGCTGACCTCCGGGCAGACCATCACTATCCGGCCCTCCGCCCACCAGCGCTGCAGCAAGGCATGACAACCGGCACCGGTGCCGTCGTAACGCACCGGCTGATTCAGCAGACAGGCACTGACCAGAATCTTTTCCATGCAGGGTACGCTACAGGCTCGGGGCTGCCTGCTGCAAGCTGGCGGACCCGCCTGTCAGCGCAGCAGCGGGTTGTCCGGACGCCGGCGGAACCAGCCGACCAGACTGGCCCGATGACGGCGGGCCGGCAGCACCTCGTGGAGGATACTGTCGCTCATGAACACCGCCAGGGTGCCGGCGCGGGGCGCCACATCCACAGGGCCCTCCGGCAGATGCAGGCGCAGCTCGCCGCCATCCCCCGGCTGCCACTGACTGTTGAGGTAGAGCACCACCGACACGGTGCGCAGGGGGTTGTCCTTGAACCTGTCCAGATGCCGGCTGTAACCGGCCCCCGGCGGGTACAGGGCGTAATGGGTCTCGTAATTGTCCAGACCCAGCAGCAGGGTGCGGTTGAGGGTCAGACGCAGTCTGGCCATGGCCTCGACGTAGGCGTCCTGAGCAGCACAGGGCGGGCAGTCATCCAGCCAGCGGATATGGTCCCCGCGGATCTCCGGCACCACCTGACGCTCACCGGCCCGGCCCACGGCGGCCGGGCGCAGGGCCTCATCCTGCCAGAGGGCGCGACAGTTGCGTTCCAGTTGGTCGAGCACCTCGGGGGCGAGGCCGCTCTCGGCCACCGCCCAGCCCTGCTCGGCCAGCAGGTCGGCAATCGACAACAGACGGTCTGGCACCGCAAAGGGGAACTCGGGCATCATCTTCATACTCAAATCGGGACTGGAAAGGCGTTGGCTGACGGACGCCGGTCAACGGAAAAGACCCACCGGACTGGGCGGCGCTCAGTGTAAACCCGGATAAAAGTTGCTGAAAACACCCCTCTGTCATTAATAGTGAGTCCACATGCATTTCACCCTATTGCGCTTGCCCCTCGGCCTGTTCCTCGGTCTGCTGCTGACCAGCCTGAACGCCCTGGCCGATACCGGCCGCCTGTATCAGGCCAGCGGCATGGCCCAGCATCAGGAGCACTTCCAGGCCGCGCTGGCCAAGGCCCAGCAGCAGTATGGCGCCCAGCTTCCACCGGCGGTACGCGACACCCTGCAACGCAACAGCAGCCAGCGCTTCGAATTGCGCGGCATGCATGACCGGGCCCAGACGCGGTTGGCGCTCGAGCTGGATGAGGAGCATATGCGCCAGGCCCTGGAGTTCTTCGACAGCCCCCTGGGCAGGAAGATAGTGCAGATCGAAACCAACGCCAGCTCGCCGGCCTCGGTGGCCGCCATGCAGGGCGGTCTGCCGGTGATGCAGCTGAGCCCCGAGCGGCGGGCGCTGATCGATCGTCTGGCCAGCCAGCTGCCGGCGCTGGAAATGGGCGTCGAGGTTTCCACTGCCCTGACCGGCCTGGCGGCCCAGAGCGCCAACGACCTGCTCGGTGGCCTGCTCGGCACCGCTCAGGCGGCCAGCGATGGCGGCCGCGAGCGTCTCCGTCAGCAGATGCGCCCGGAACTGCCCAATACCCTCGCCTATATCTACCGGGACCTGTCTGACGCCGAGCTGACCCGCTTTGCCGACTGGAGCGAGTCGGCGGCTGGCCGCGCCTTCTACCGCGCCACCGAGCGGGCGGTGCAGGACGCCCTCAATCCCTGATCGACTCCTGCGGTATCGCCCGGCGATACCGCAGCACCTTCGTCAGTACCCCAGACGCTCGCCCAGCCAATCCAGATAGCGCTGGCGGAAGTCGGCCTTCTCATTGGCCAGGTGGTGCCTGGCATCGGGCAGGTAGAGCAGTTCCGGATCGTCGAACTTGTCCTGCAGAACACGGATATTGTGCTGCCAGTCCACGGTGCCATCGGCCTGGCCCTGCACTATCAGCGGCCGGTGGTCAGCCGGGATCGCCGCCTCGATGTGGGGAATCCACTTGTCCAGCGCCTGCACCCAGGCCACTGGCAGCACCTGCGGCTGCAGCGGGTCGCGCTCACGGATGAAGGCGAGAAATTCCTCGTCCGTGGAGTTGTCAGTGAAGCGCCGCCCCAGCTGCTGAATGAAACCGCCGAGCAGTTTCAGACTGAACTGGGAAACGCCCCATTGCCGGGGGCGTACCAGGGGCGCCATGAGGATGGTGCGCCCGCTCTGCTCGGGGACCTCCCCGTGCAGCAGACGGTCAATGAGAATGGCACCGCCGGTACTCTGGCCCAGATAGTGCCAGGGAGCGGGCAGTTTCCACAGCCCCGCATGCTCGATCACGCCATCCAGCACCTGCTGATAGCGCAGGAAACTGTCGATACTGGCCCGCTCGCCACTCGACAGACCATGCCCCGGCAGATCGAAGGCGAGCACCGCCAGACGCTGCTCCAGCGCCCAGCGGATCACGTGCCGGTAGAGTCCCATATGGTCGTAGTAGCCATGCAGGATGAACAGGGTGCCCCGCGGCGCGGAGGGTCGCCAGACCTGCAGAGCGACATCGAACCCGTCCACCCGGATGCGTCCCAGATGCTGCTGTACCTCGTCACTGAAGTCGATTCCGTAATAGGCGGCGTACTGCCTGGCCTGGGGATTGATGGGCCGATCTGCCTCCAGTTGCGGTAACTGCGCGACCAGTTCCTCGAAAAACGTCTGATTCATCCAATGGGCCTTGTGACGGTTTTTTTCCGCATCGGTAGCGAATTACCCTGCCAAACGGGTAAAAGTCTGCTGAATTGCCTTGTCTGCCGAACAATTCATTGTAGTGAACATGCTTTGCAATGAATCATCGTGTAACATGCTGCGTCTCGAAATGTCACGTCCTTATGCGCCATGGCGCAGTTTCTCCGAAGAGTGAGGGGTTTTCATGAGTGATCGCATCCAGGTTGGTAATCTCCAGGTTGCCAGGGTTCTTTATGACTTCATCAATGAGCAGGCCATTCCCGGTACTGGCGTTGACGTCACCGCCTTCTGGAACGGTGTGGACACGCTGATTCACGATCTGGCACCGAAAAACCGCGCACTGCTGAAAAAACGTGACGACCTCCAGGCTCAGATCGACGCATGGCACCAGCAGCGCGCCGGCCAGGCCCATGATGCCGCCGCCTACAAGGCCTTCCTGCAGGAGATCGGCTATCTGCTGCCGGAACCGGCCGACTTCAAGGTTACCACCCAGAACGTGGACGAAGAGATCGCCACCATGGCCGGTCCCCAACTGGTGGTGCCGATCATGAACGCCCGCTTCGCGCTCAACGCCGCCAACGCCCGCTGGGGTTCGCTGTACGATGCTCTGTACGGCACCGACGCCATCAGTGAAGAAGGTGGCGCCGAGAAGGGCCCGGGCTACAACCAGGTACGGGGCGACAAGGTAATTGCCTATGCCCGCGCATTCCTTGATGAGGCAGCGCCCCTGGCCAAAGGTTCCCACAGCGATGCGACAGCCTATGCCGTAGTCAATGGCCAGCTGCAGGTCAGTCTCAAGGATGGCAGCCAGACCGGTCTGGCCCAGCCGGAGAAATTCATCGGCTACCAGGGTGACACCGCCGAACCCAGCGCCGTTCTGCTGAAAAACAACGGCCTGCACTTCGAGATCCAGATCGACCGCAGCAGCCCGATCGGCCAGACCGACGCTGCCGGAGTCAAGGACGTGCTGATGGAAGCCGCCCTGACCACCATCATGGACTGCGAAGACTCGGTCGCCGCCGTCGACGCCGATGACAAGGTACTGGCCTACCGCAACTGGCTGGGCCTGATGAAGGGCGACCTGGCCGAAGCCGTGAGCAAGGGTGGCAGCACCTTCACCCGGACCATGAACCCGGACCGCACCTACACCGCCGCCGATGGCAGCGAGCTGAGCCTGCACGGCCGTTCCATGCTGTTCGTGCGCAACGTCGGCCACCTGATGACCAACGATGCCATCCTCGACAAGGACGGCAACGAAGTGCCCGAAGGCATCATGGACGGTATCGTCACCAGCCTGATTGCCATCCACAACCTCAAGGGCAACACCAGCCGCCGGAACAGCCGCGCCGGCTCGGTGTACATCGTCAAGCCGAAGATGCACGGCCCCGAGGAAGTGGCCTTCGCCAATGAGCTGTTCAACCGGGTGGAAGACCTGCTGGGCCTGGCCCGCAACACCCTGAAGATGGGCATCATGGACGAGGAGCGTCGCACCACCGTCAACCTCAAGGCCTGCATCAAGGCGGCCAGCGAGCGCGTGGTGTTCATCAACACCGGCTTCCTCGACCGTACCGGTGACGAGATCCATACCTCCATGGAGGCCGGCCCCGTGGTACGCAAGGCTGCCATGAAGGCCCAGAAGTGGATTGCTGCCTACGAGGACTGGAACGTCGACCACGGCCTGAACCTCGGCCTGTCCGGCCGCGCCCAGATCGGCAAGGGCATGTGGGCCATGCCGGACCTGATGGCCGCCATGCTGGAGCAGAAGATCGGCCACCCGATGGCCGGTGCCAACACCGCCTGGGTACCCTCCCCCACTGCTGCCGCGCTGCACGCCCTGCACTACCACAAGGTCAACGTGTTCGAGCGTCAGAAGGAACTGGCCAAGCGCCCCTTCGCCTCGGTGGACGACATCCTGACCATTCCGCTGGCTCAGGACACCAACTGGAGTGCCGAGGAGAAGCAGAACGAGATCGACAACAACGTCCAGGGCATCCTGGGTTACGTCGTACGCTGGATCGACCAGGGCGTCGGCTGCTCCAAGGTGCCGGACATCAACGATGTCGGCCTGATGGAAGACCGCGCCACCCTGCGCATCTCCAGCCAGCTGCTGGCCAACTGGCTGCGCCACGGTGTCATCACCGAGGAGCAGGTGGTCGAGAGCATGAAGCGCATGGCCGAGGTGGTCGACCGGCAGAATGCCAATGATCCGGCCTACCGCCCGATGGCACCGAACTTCGATGACAGCATCGCCTTCCAGGCGTCGCTGGAGCTGATCCTCGAAGGCACCAAGCAGCCGAACGGCTACACCGAGCCGGTTCTGCACCGTCGCCGTCGCGAGTTCAAGGCGCGCTTCGGCTGCTGAGAACCTGCGTAACAGCAAAACCCCGGCCCAGGCCGGGGTTTTGCGTTTCCGGTGCAATCAATGAACGGCAGCCCAGCGCTCCGGTCTGAACCTTCATGACTATGGAATCGCTGATCGACCTGCTGCAGTGGCCGGCCATGCTGGTCACCCTCATTGCCGCCTGGCTGGTGGGCTCGCGCCACCGCGTCCGCCGCTGTGCCGGTTTCCTGTGCTTCATTCTGAGCAATGT
>Ga0209075_1003376_pt1 | contig 13353 bp, 7 predicted proteins | sample Stecom2011_FD_187523 | JGI IMG/M metagenome (GOLD analysis project Ga0209075, IMG submission 187523) | Agricultural soil microbial communities from Utah to study Nitrogen management - Steer compost 2011 (SPAdes) (version 2) | ecosystem: Environmental > Terrestrial > Soil > Agricultural land... | reverse complement strand
CGTGGACCGGCATCCGTACTGTATGGTTCAAATGCTATGGGTGGTGTTATAAATATAATCACCAAAAAAAATAAAACCGATGGCAGTAATAAATCGGCTCAGATATCTTATGGAAGCTACAATTCTATGAATGCAGAGGTCTCAGGCGGATTGAGAAAGAATCAATTCTATACAAATGGAAGTCTGGGATACAATCATTCCGACGGACATAGGGAGAATATGGATTTTGAACAGTTTACCGGTTATGCCAAGGCCGGTTATGATTTTACAGGCAACTGGAGTAGTTTTATTGATCTGAATCTTTCTAAAACATTAAGTTCGAATCCGGGAACAGTTGCAACTCCTATTATTGATAATGATGCTGATATTTTGCGTGGAGTAGCATCGGCTTCTTTAGAGAATGAGTATACAAACACTTCAGGGGCTGTTAAGTTATTCTACAATTTCGGCACACATAAGATAAATGACGGTTACAACATAGGGGGGCAACCCAAACCTTTTAGATTCAACTCAGACGACCGTATGTTTGGTGTATCAGCGTATCAATCTTACAGTTTCTTTGAGGGAAATGAAACAACAGCCGGGATTGATTTACAACGTTTTGGAGGTAAAGCGTGGAACAAATTTCCTAATGAGCCTGCCAGAGATTCTATACAGGTAGATACACATATAAACAATATTGCAGGTTACCTGAATTTACAGCAAACGATTCTAGATGAACGCTTAACAATGAATGCAGGTATTCGTCTTGATCATCACGAATTAAACGGGTCGGAATGGATTCCGCAATTTGGAATAAGCTTTACGCCTACTGCATATACTTCTCTAAAAGCAATTGTAAGCAAAGGTTTCAGAAACCCTACAATCAGGGAGTTATATATGTTTCCTCCCCGCAACCCTGATTTGGAAGCTGAACGACTTATGAATTACGAAATATCGCTTCTTCAATCATTACCGGATGCAGGGGTTAGTTTTAGTGTTAATCTTTTTTATATCAAAGGTGACAATATAATTATGGCTCAAAGAGTTGAAGGAAGGCCTCTGAACGTCAATTCAGGAGTTATTGAGAACAAAGGTTTTGAATTGACAACTAATTATCATGCATCCGAAAATCTAAGGTTCTCGGCAAACTACAGTCTGCTGGATATGACCCATAAGATAGTAGGAGCACCTGAACACAAACTTTATGTAAGTGGTAATTATTCAATAGACAGGTGGAATTTTTCTTCAGGTTTGCAATATCTTGGAAATCTATACACCACTGTTGGAGAAAATACCGAAAAGGAAAATGCATTGTTATGGAACGCACGTGTAAATTATAAGGCACTTGAGTGGCTGAATGTTTTTTTGAGGGGAGAAAATTTGCTTGGCCGTGAATATGAAATTAATGCCGGATACCCAATGCCTGGAGCTACCGTTTTTGGAGGGTTACGGATTGATTTATAAAAATATAATATCACCTGTTGGGTGATTATCAGCACTGTAAACTGAAATATCAAAAAAAACAAATATTATGGACAGACGGAAATTTTTACGTTCAGTTGCTCTAACGGGAGCTGCTATTACTACTATGAAAGAGGCAGATGCCATGAGCATACTTTCACAATCCTTTCAAACCACTAACGCCGCTGCCAAATATGATTTGGTTGCTGTTATGGGGGGAGAGCCTGAAGCTATGTTCCGCAAAGCAATCGATGAGATGGGAGGAATGAAAAACTTCATCAGCAAAGGTGATAAAGTATGTGTAAAGCCCAATATTGGCTGGGATCAACCGGTTGAGATGGCTGCAAACACTAATCCTAAACTGATTGCAGAAATTATAAAACAATGTTTTGATGCAGGTGCGTCTGAGGTTAAGGTTTTTGACCATCCTTGTGACGACTGGCGTAAATCATACGCAAACAGTGGTATTGAAGATGCTGCAAAAAAGGCTGGTGCAGAGGTTGTTCCTGCACATCAGGAGTCTTATTACAAGACTGTTTCGATACCAAAAGGCAGAAATTTGAAGAGTGCAAAAATTCACCAGGCTATAGTTGACAGCGATAAGTGGATAAATGTACCTATTCTCAAAAATCATGGTGGTGCTCAGCTTACCATTTCTATGAAAAACTATATGGGTATAGTTTGGGACAGAGGATTTTTCCATGCAAACGACTTGCAGCAATGTATTGCTGATATCTGCACTTATGAAAAAAGACCTGTTTTGAATATTGTTGATGCTTACAGACTAATGAAAACAAGTGGTCCAAGAGGAAGATCGCTTTCAGATGTTGTACTTTCAAAGGGATTATTTATGTCTCAGGACATTGTTGCCGTTGATACTGCTGCTGCAAACTTCTTCAATCAGGCACGTGAAATGCCGCTTGAGAATGTAACACATATTGCCAAAGCTCAAGAGCTGGGCTTGGGAACTATGGACCTTGATAAGCTCAATATAAGAAGAGTTCGCATATAAATATTCTGTGGATAATATTTTCACAATTTCCCGATAACCCGATTGAATATCGGGTTATCTCCATTTGTTTAAAAGTATGAAAAACTGATTGAAAGAAACGCTCTATGCTAAAAAAAATTCGTGTAACCCTATCTGTAATAATATTATCCCTGATTACATTTTATTTTCTGGATTTCAGGGGATTTATACCTGAAGGCTTTAAATTTCTGACCGAAATTCAATTTCTTCCTGCTCTTCTTTCCTTGAACGTGATCATTTTGATCTCGTTAATAGTTCTTACTCTTCTTTTTGGAAGAGTCTATTGTTCATCTATCTGTCCTATGGGTGTTTATCAGGATTTTGTTGCATGGTTGTCTAAGAAATTCAATAAAAAAAAGAGGTACAGATTCAGCAAAGCTAAAAATATCCTTCGCTGGAGTGTGTTGGGAGCTACTGTTATTGCGTTTTTTATAGGATTCAATTTCTTAGTAGGCCTTCTTGACCCTTACGGAGCTTATGGAAGAATGGTAACTAACTTATTCCGGCCCGGTTATCTGGCAGGGAACAATCTGCTTGAAACTATCTTCACCTCATTTGGTAATTATACTTTTTATAAAGTAAGTATATATACTATAAGCGTTTCCTCAACGATTATAGCTTTAATCACACTATTGGTAATCGGTTATTTAGCATGGAGAGGTGGAAGGACATACTGCAACACAATTTGTCCTGTTGGAACAACTCTCGGTTTTTTAAGTAAATACTCACTCTTCAGAGTACAGTTTGTTGACGAAAAATGCAACATGTGCGGACTTTGTGCAATGAAATGCAAAGCATCTTGTATTGATTCAAAGAACAAACAAATAGATTATAGCCGCTGTGTCACATGCTTCAACTGCATTGAAGTCTGCAATCGTGATGCTATGAAATACAAAATTGTTAAAAGAAAAAAGGAACAAGTTGCACAAGCGATGCCTGCTTATAATTACATTAAAGAAAACGCACCTCAAAACTCTTCAACATCTGAAAAATTAGTACATTCTAAGGAAGCAATAAAAGCTGTGAATGAATCCAAGCGACGTTTTCTCTCAGCAACTCTGGTAACAGGCCTTGCCGCTGGGAAACTTCTTGCTCAGAATATTTCGGGAGATATTATCCCCAAAAAAGAACTTAAAAGGCAGATCCCTATTGCACCTCCCGGAGCGCTTTCATTTGATCATCTGCGTGAGAAATGTATATCTTGCCATCTATGTGTTAGCAAATGCCCTTCTAGAGTGATCAAGCCAGCACTTCTGGAATATGGACTTGGAGGAATAATGCAACCAAAGCTGTATTTCGACAAGGGTTTTTGTAATTATGATTGCACTGTATGCGGCGATGTGTGCCCGACAGGTGCGATACTACCATTATCAGTTGAAGAAAAAAATCACACACAAATGGGACAAGTGCAATTTATACTTGAAAACTGTATCGTTTATTACGACGAAACAAGTTGTGGTGCCTGCTCAGAACATTGTCCCACTCAAGCAGTTCACATGGTCCCATACAAAGGTCACCTTACAATTCCCGAAACTGACACTTCAATATGTGTTGGTTGCGGTGGATGTGAGTATGTCTGCCCTGCCATTCCTTTTAAGGCGATATACGTGGAAGGAATTGATACACACAATTTCATAGAAATAGAGCACGATGAGATAGAGGAGATTGTGATAGATGATTTCGGGTTCTAATAAAACGTAAACCAATACAATAACTGTTAAACAATCTAAAATAGCCGGTTTTGTCGCTAAAGCGACGAATACCGGTTTATTCTGTTTGTACATTTGCAATATAAGCTTATCAGATTATTTCTGATGGCTCATTAAAAACAAATTATTAAGATGAAGAAAATTATTATAGGTGTTATTTCAATTATGGTAATGCTACCAATAGCAGCACAAACGGAAATGAAATTGCTGTTGGAGCACATTGAGAAAAACAACACAACATTACAGGCTTTACAAAAACAGGTTGAAGCACAGAAACTGGGTAATAAAACAGGTATTTATTTACCAAATCCTGAAGTAGAGTTCGGATATCTATGGGGTAATCCTGAAGAAATAGGAAATGAACGCTCTTTTTCAATTACTCAATCAATTGATTTTCCGACTGCTTATGGGTATAGAAGTAAAATTTCAAACATGGAGAATCAAAACCTTGATATGATTTACAATTCTGAGAGAATAAATGTTCTTTGGCATGCTAAACAGCTGGCAATAAATCTTACGTATTATAATGCATTATCAAAAGACTATGAAAACCGTGTTGAAATTGCCAAGGAGATTGCAGAGTCATATCAGAAAATGTATGAGGAAAGTACAATCGACATTTTAGAAAGAAACCAGGTATTCATGGATCTAATAACCTGTGTAAATGAGAAAGAAAAAATTGATGTTGAAAGGAAGTCCTTGCTAAATGAGCTGAAAGCTTTAAACGGAGGTATAGAAATAGTATTTGATGAAACAGTTATACCGGTTAATCCTCTTCCTGCAGATTTCAATGAATGGTATTTAAAGGCGGAATCAATCAGTCCCTCCTTGAAATATCTTAATCAACAGATTGAAATCAGAAGACAGCAGGTGAAACTCAATCAAGCACTTTCATTGCCGAAACTTTCGGCAGGTTATGCTGACGAAAGAATTTTAGGGGAAAAGCTACAAGGTATAACAATCGGAGTATCAATACCGCTTTGGGAAAACAAGAATGTCGTTAAACAGGCAAAGGCAGATATCATTTCGAGTGAGTACTCTCTTGAAGACAACAAACTTCAGTATTATAACAGATTACAAAATCTGTTTAATAAATCTGTTGGCCTTCAGAGTACAGCAGTAAAATATCGTCAAGCATTATCATCATACAATAGTGTACCAATGCTGAGAAAAGCACTTGAGGCAGGTGAAATTTCATTGTTAAACTATCTGTTACAAATAGAAGCTTATTATGATGCTTATAACAGTATGCTTGAAGTCGAGAGAGATTATGCATTGGCTGAAGCTGAGCTGACTGCTGTGTCTTTGTGACTTTTAAACTATATTTTATTTTGATTGTTTATAGGTAACCAGTATCTTTGAAAATATTTTTGTAAAAATGAAGAGAATTACTGCCATATTTTCACTTGTAATAATGTTGATTACAGCAATTCAACCTGTAATCGCCATGCATTATTGTGATGATGAGTTGAGCTCTCTTCAAATATACCACACAAACGGAATCCAAAACTCTTGCTGCGATGATTCAAAGAATCATGACCTCTTAATTTCAGGAGATTTTTGTTGCGAGACAGAAATGCTGGAGTTTTCAACTGATGAGTTTCAAACCAAATCAGAGCTGCCTGTCACAAGAATCTCACCTATTTCAATTGATGTTATGGGAATGGCTCTGGTAAATCAGTTGGTTACATCTGAACCGGATTCCGATACTTTCTTAACTTCCTTAAAATTTCCCCCGAAAGGACTTTACCTTAATGATGTAAGTATTCTTACCTACATCTGTATCTACCGTATTTGATTCTTAAGGAATATTGTATTCAGAAATGGGTAACAACTGTTTACCTATAAAAAACTGTATTCAATATACACTCCATTACTCTGTATTTTTAAAAATATACAGATATAAAACACCAGGCTAAATAATGCTTAATAATTAGCCAAACATGATAAAATAAACATACTTAAAAATATATTCTATGATCAACAAAATCATAAAGTATTTCCTTGAAAACAGGTTTATTACAATCCTGTTGTTAATAACTATTATTGTTTGGGGGATATCAGTAGCACCTTTCAACTGGGGCAGTTTTCTGCCGAAGAATCCGGTTCCCGTAGATGCTATCCCCGACCTTAGTGACAATCAACAGATTATCGCAACCGAATGGATGGGACGCTCTCCCAAAGATATACAAGAACAGATTACCTATCCACTGACTACATCGCTATTAGGTGTTCCGGGTGTTAAAACTATTCGTAGTACATCCATGTTTGGAATGTCTTTTATCTATGTAATATTTGAAGAAGATATTGAATTTTACTGGAGTCGCTCGCGTATTCTGGAAAAATTGAACTCTCTACCTCCCGGAACGTTGCCTCAGGGTGTACAACCGAGTCTGGGACCAGATGCAACTGCTTTGGGGCAAATCTTCTGGTACACTCTTGAAGGGAGAAATCCTGAAACAGGAGAACCGTCAGGCGGTTGGGATCCTGATGAGTTAAGAACTGCACAGGATTTCTATGTAAGATACTCATTAATGTCGGCTGAAGGAGTGGCTGAAGTGGCTTCCGTGGGTGGTTTCGTAAAAGAGTATCAGGTAGAAGTGAATCCTAATTCTCTTCGCGCTTACAACCTTTCTATTATGGATGTAATGAATGCCATACAGAAGAGTAACCTCGATATCGGCGCCGAAACGGTTGAAATCAATAAAGCGGAATATCTTGTTCGCGGACTTGGTTACATAAAAAAGGTGTCAGACCTGGAGGAAGCAGTGGTTACCGTAAGAGATGGTATTCCGATAAAGATTAAGGATTTGGCATTCGTTACTCTTGGTCCTGCTACCCGACGAGGCGGTTTAGACAAAGAGGGAGTGGAAGCCGTGGGAGGCGTGGTGGTTGCTCGACATGGCTCCAACCCCCTTCAGGTAATCGACAACGTGAAGGAGAAGATCAAAGAGATAGATGCAGGTTTGCCACAAAAGACCCTCTCTGACGGGTCAGTTTCTAAAGTTACCGTTGTTCCTTTTTACGACAGAACTGCATTGATTCACGAAACAATAGGTACTTTGGAAACTTCACTAACACTTGAAACACTCATTGCCATAATCGTTGTAATTGTTTTGGTACTGAACCTAAGGGCTTCTGTGGTTATATCCAGCATTCTACCCGTTGGAGTTTTGACCACTTTTATCATAATGCGATATGCCGGTGTCCAAGCGAATATAGTGGCACTTTCGGGTATTGCTATAGCCATCGGGATTATGATTGATGTGGGAGTTGTGTTTGTAGAGAACACACTCAGACATATTGATATGGAAGAGAATAAAGGTATTCGGAAAGGTAAACCATTTGTAAATTTAATTTACAATAGCATAAAAGAAGTATCCGGAGCAGTTCTCACTGGACAGCTAACCACTATTGTAAGTTTCATTCCTGTATTTATGCTGGAAGCGCAAGAAGGGAAACTTTTCGTTCCCTTGGCATTTACCAAAACGTTCGCACTCATAAGTGCATATATGATCGGTATAATGATTGTACCTACTTTGATTTATTACATCTTTTCGATAAGAATTACTTCGAAACAGGTTCGTAAAATATCAAACATCATATTGATTACTGCGGGGATCGCACTAATTATTATGACAGGATACTATTTATATTTTGCGTTGGTCTTGATTGGTCTTAACAACCTTTTCTCAGACAAATGGAATAACAATAAAATTCCTACTTATATAAATCTGGGGATTGTATTGTTTGCAGTTACATATCTTCTTGCAATGGAATGGTTGCCCATGGGTACACAGGCAGGAACACCACGAAATTTCATCTTTGTTATTTTAATAGTTGCCTTTATCCTCGGTGCCCTGTGGCTTATGGTGATCTATTATGAGAAAATACTCCGATGGAGCCTTGCAAACAGGTGGAAATTTATGACTATCCCTATCTTAACCATTCTGTTCGGAATAGTTATCTGGCAAGGGTTTGATAAAACATTTGGTTTAGTAGCAAAAGGATTTGAGACTGTTGGATGGAAATCATTCCGAAAGACGGGATTCTGGCAGACTGCAAGCAATCGGTTTCCAGGTGTTGGTCAGGAGTTTATGCCAACTTTAAACGAAGGTTCATTTCTACTAATGCCAACAACAATGCCTCATACGGGTATAGAGCAAAATATAGAATATGTTGGAATATTGGATAAAAGAATCAGTAATATACCTGAAGTGGAAATGGCTGTCGGCAAATGGGGACGTGTCAATTCGGCACTCGATCCTGCACCGACTCAAATGTTTGAAAATACAATTACCTACCGTCCGGAATATATATTGGATCAAAATGGTAACCGAAAACGATTCAAAGTAAACAGAAAAGGTGAATTTATTCTGACCAATAATACTACATATAATCCTGAAGATGGTTTTCGACTGATACCCGAAGATAGTCTGATTCACGACAGACGTGGTAAATACTTCAGACAGTGGCGCCCGGAAATCAAGAATGAGGATGATATATGGCAGGAAATTGTCAACGTGTCTCATTTACCCGGACTAACATCGGCACCCAAACTAATGCCTATTGCTGCAAGAACTGTAATGCTCTCCACCGGAATGCGAGCTCCTATGGGAGTAAAAGTATCAGGACCAGACTTGGAGTCGATAGAGCAGGGAGGCAAAGCAATAGAAACTGCTTTGAAAGATGTTACTTCAGTACTTCCGTCAACTGTATTTTACGATCGGGCTGTGGGAGCTCCTTACATTGAGATCAGCTTAAACCGGCAAGAGATGGCTCGTTACGGAATCACTGTGGCTGATCTGCAAGAGGTTATTAGTGCAGCTGTTGGCGGTATGCCACTGACTACTACGGTGGAAGATCGTGAGCGTTTTCCTGTACGACTGCGTTATCCGCGTGAGCTAAGAGAAAATCCGGATGAATTGGCTAAACTTATCATACCCACTGCAACAGGTGCACAGATACCGTTAGGTGATGTAACAGACATAACCTATACGCGTGGAGCACAGATGATTCAAAGTGAAAATACCTACCTGATTGGATATGTTATTTTTGACAAAGTTGAAGGCAAAGCTGAAGTAGATGTGGTTCATGATGCACAGAATGTGCTTAATGAAAAAATAAGAAACGGTGAAATGTTATTACCAAAAGGAGTTTCCTTTACTTTCGCCGGAAATTATGAACAACAAGCCCGTGCAGCACAGCGACTGGCGATTATCATACCCATTAGTCTACTTGTTATCCTGCTTATTCTTTATTTCCAGTTTAAAACAATCACAGCTTCTATAATTCACTTCTCCGGAATATTTGTGGCATTGGCAGGTGGTTTCATTCTTTTGTGGCTATACGGTGAACCATGGTTTATGAATTTCGATATTGGAGGAATGAATATCCGTGATATGTTCAACATGCAACCGATTAATTTAAGCATTGCCGTATGGGTTGGGTTTATTGCTCTATTCGGCATTGCTACAGATGATGGAGTCCTGATGGGTACATATATTCATGATGCGTTTTTAGAGAGAGATCCACAGACAATGGATGAAGTGAGGGAAACAGTTGTTTTTGCGGGTAAAAAAAGAGTACGACCTGCAGTTATGACTACTGCTACTACATTGATTGCACTTCTTCCTGTACTCACTTCCACCGGTAAGGGCTCAGAAATTATGGTACCCATGTCAATACCTACTTTTGGCGGAATGGTCATACAAATGATGACAATGTTCATCGTTCCCATACTCCAGTGTTGGTGGAGAGAAGGTGTTATCCGCAAAAAAGAGAAACAACAAGCTAAAATTACAGATTATGAAAATATATAACATCAAACTATTATTCATACTATTGCTGGGAATTATTATTACCCTCCCGGTCAAAGGTCAGAAGACAGATTCACTTGCCCACTATCTTGAAGTAGCTGCGAAGAACAACCCGGGGTTGAATGCCGACTTTCTGACTTATAAGGCTGCTCTGGAAAAGGTGCCGCAGACTGGTGCCTGGTCTAACCCTCAGTTGGATATGGGCTTTTTCCTAAAACCTATGGATATTGTGGGAGGACGTCAGATTGCCGATTTCACCCTTATGCAAATGTTCCCATGGTTTGGCACAAAAAAGGCGGCACATACTGAAGCAACACATATGACCAAAATGGCTTATGAACAATTCAGAGAAACAAGGGATAACCTTTTTCTGGAAGTTTATACCCAGTGGTATATACTTTCTACACAGGTAGAGCAGCTAAACAATAATCGTGAGAATCTCCAACTGCTGAAACAACTTGAGGAGCTTGCTCTTCGCAAAGTTTCCTCATCTTTTGGTGGGTCCTCATCAAGTTATTCAGTACCATCCCCTACTCCTATGACAAAAAACAGCAGTACATCTTTATCAGGCGGCGGGATGGCAGGAATGGGTTCTATGGGTGGTTCTGCAACATCCGGCAGCAATACTTCCTATTCTTCTTCAATGTCAGGAATGAGCAGCTCGGGAGGAAGCATGTCTTCAGGTATGAATGATGCTTCCCCCGGCATGTCGGACGTACTCCGGATACAACTGGAAATGATTGAAATAGAAAACAACATTGAGAGTCTCATGTCCGATATCGCAGCTGAAAAAGCAAAATTCAATGCTTTGCTTAATCGCCCTGTAGATAGTGAAGTTATAGTTCCCGATTCAATAGTAAAAGTCCCTTTTATTTTCGATGAAGGTGTTTCTATAAGTGAAATCGAGAGCCAAAACCCAATGTTAGGCATGTTTGAGCAGGAAGAACTGGCATTCAATGCAAAAAGAGAGAAGGACAAGAAAATGAGCTATCCCATGTTAGGTATAGGACTGCAATATATGCTAATAGGCGAAAGCAAGACATCAACTATGAATCAAGGTATGACTCCCGAAATGAACGGCATGGATATGGTAATGCCCATGTTTTCTATATCGCTCCCTATTTATCGGAATAAATACAAAGCACAACAAAAAGAGAGTCGATTTATGTCGCAATCGGCCCAGGAAAAGTATAATAACACGCTTAATTTACTTAGGTCAGATCTGTTTAAACTGAAACAGCAACTCGACAATGCAGAACGGAAGATTGCACTCTACCAAAAGCAGGAACAACTGGCTCGTGTTACATATCAGTTGGTTGTTCAGGAGTTTGTAACTGCAAAAAGTGATCTTACCAACGTGATTCAGATGCAGCGTCAGTTACTGGATTATCAATTACGACAGGCAGAAGCTATCGCTGAATACAATACAAAGGTGGCCTCTATTCAAAAATTACGTTCTTTCAATTCATTAAATCAATAATACATTCAACAATATGAATAAAAATAAAATAAAAGAGATAAGTAAACATCCATATTTCAGATATGGATTGGTATTACTTGCCGGTTTGCTACTCGGCTGGTTAATTTTTTCGGGAAACGACCGTAATCAGTCATCGCATCAAATAGAAACTGTTGAAGAAGCGCATGATCACAGTGATGATCCAACAATATGGACCTGCTCTATGCATCCACAGATAAGAATGGAAGAACCGGGAGATTGCCCTCTTTGCGGAATGGATCTGATTCCTCTGCAAACTTCGGGGTCAGGTGACGCAACTGTAGACCCGGATGCTATACAACTATCTGTTGAAGCTGCTGCACTTGCCAATGTACAAACAACTGTTGTAAGCAGACAGAATCCGATAAAGGAAGTACAATTTTATGGCACAATTCAGGTAGATGAGCGTCTCTCACAATCACAGACTTCTCACGTGAGTGGTCGCATTGAAAAATTGTTTGTCACTTTCACCGGTGAGAGTGTAAAACGTGGACAACCACTTGCCACAATCTACTCACCTGAACTTTTAAACGCACAACAGGAGCTTATTGAAGCAACAAAAATGAAAGATATTCAGCCGGCTATACTTGAAGCAGTAAGAGATAAACTTCGTTTGTGGAAATTAACGGATGAACAGATCGCGCAATTAGAAAATTCAGGAGAAGTTTCGCCATTTATTGATGTTGCAGCAACCACAAGTGGTATAGTAATTTCGAAAAATGTAAACCAAGGGGATTATGTTAATACAGGCACTGTATTGTTCGCAATTGCCGATTTATCAAAAGTGTGGGCAATATTCGACGCATACGAATCCGATCTTCCATTCTTAAAGATAGGCGACCAAGTGGAATACACTCTACAGTCGTTACCGGGAAAAACATTTACAGGAAGGATATCATTTATAAATCCTATCCTCGATTCGTCCACACGTACAGCAAAAGTTCGTGTTGAGACAACGAATCCCGGAATGGAACTAAAACCGGAAATGTATGCTAACGCTATTATAAAATCACCCCTTAAACAATACAACAATGAGGTTGTTATTCCAAAGTCGGCTATTCTATGGACAGGAAAGCGTTCCATTGTATATGTTAAACAGCCCGACACTGATACGCCGGCATTTCTGTTACGTGAAATTGAACTGGGTCCTTCATTAGGTGATTCATACGTAGTATTGAGCGGATTAAATGAAGGAGATGAAGTTGTTACTAATGGTGCTTTCACAATAGATGCCAGTGCTCAGCTTGCCGGAAAGCGCAGCATGATGAATGAGATATCAGGTGATCATGTGATGTTAACTGTACAAGGATTATGCGAGATGTGTAAAGATCGCATTGAGAAAGCAGCTAAATCTGTAGAAGGTGTTCTTAGAGCTGTATGGGTACAGGCAGATAAAAAACTTCACTTAGATTTTGATCCTGATAAAACATCTGCCGATACTGTGGCCAAAACAATTGCAGCTGCAGGACATGATACTGATAAATATAAGGCAGATCAGGCTACTTATGATTCATTGCCGGCATGCTGTAAATACAGAGATTAAATGTTTTTTTTTAGTTTGTTTAAAAGGGGAATACCACAAAACGGTATTTCCCTCATTAAAAAACAAAATGAAATTGAGTGACACATCTTTATTTCTATATAAACATAAACAATCAAAAAAGTTATTTGTTATAATTACCTAAAAAACATCACCTTTAGATACTAATCTCAAAAAAAGATAAGTAGATAAAACGATTAACAATAACATCTTTCTGTATATGTGTGGAATTGTAGGGTATATTGGTAACAGACAAGCCTACCCCATTTTGATTAAAGGCTTACAACGTTTGGAATATAGGGGTTACGACAGCG
>Ga0209075_1003373_pt1 | contig 13364 bp, 11 predicted proteins | sample Stecom2011_FD_187523 | JGI IMG/M metagenome (GOLD analysis project Ga0209075, IMG submission 187523) | Agricultural soil microbial communities from Utah to study Nitrogen management - Steer compost 2011 (SPAdes) (version 2) | ecosystem: Environmental > Terrestrial > Soil > Agricultural land... | reverse complement strand
TCAGCGCCTTCCCGTGTAAACACAGTGGCATGTTGCTTCTGGTATGGTTATTTACCGTTGCGGGGGCAGCGTTGGCTTTGTGCTTATCTTGTTTAAGATAAGATCACGCACCAATCTTCCCGTTTAACCCTTGGGCTGAACGCCGTTGGGAACCTGAAAGCAGGCAGATTAGCCGCGAAGGCCAAATGGGTCAAGTTCCATTGGTGGTATAGGGCGGAAAAATAGAATAAACACAGAGGCTATTGCCCAGTACAGTCAGTAGTAAGCAGTAACTAACCGGTAAACACCGGCAGTAAGTCGATTAGCATTAATAGCTGTGCGGACAGTACTAATAGAGCAAACAAGATAACAAAGTAGACCAACTTCTTACCGCCAAATACTTGATAGCCACTATTAGCAAAACGCTGACGACTTTTTAATACCAGTAAGGCGGGCACTAACACCGCCCAAATAGCCGCCATTAAGCCAATGTAACCCATCACTTTTACAAAACCCGTCGGTGCTAATAAGTAAGCCAACCAAGGCGGAGCGAAGGTAATAAGTGCTGTTTTAAAACGGCCGGTTTTGTTGTTGGGTAGGCGAAAAAGATCACGCAGGTAATCAAACAGTCCTAAGGTCACGCCTAAGAAAGAACTAATAATAGCCAAGAAGGCGAAGCTGTTTAAAAACTGTTGCAGGCCACTGGTGTGAATATGGGCAGACAAAGCAGACAGTAGAACACTAACATCACCATCAGCAGCAATGACGGGAGCAAACTCAGCCCGTGGCAAATTGCCCTGTACCGCCAGCTGCCAGAGTATATAAATTAAAAACGCTAGCAGTGAACCGCCAATAATACTGCGAATTACCGGTTGCGCTTGGCCCTTATAAAAAGTGGCAAGGCCCGGTATATTCCCGTGAAAGCCAAACGAGGCTAAACACACGGGTAAAGCTACCCATAAAAATTGCCAATAAATAGGTTGTTGGTTTTCACCAATGTTCAGCAGTGTCGTAAGGTTTGCCTGCTTAATTAAACCGCTACTAGCAAAGGTAAAACTGACCAGCATGCCAAAGATAAGCAATGCTGATAAATAGCCCACTAAGCGAGTTGAACTGGCAATAATTGTGGCCAACACAAACAAGAAAATACTGGCCGCCACCGGCCGTGAAATCTGTACGGAAAGCCCTGAATCAAGCCCTTGCTGTGTTAAACCACCGCCGACAAAGATATAAGCGTAGGTTAAAGAGTACAGTACAAAAACCACGGCTAAACCGGTAATAAAGTTCCACTTACTACCCAACAAACCACCCACAATGCTGTGGAAACTAGAGCCCGCAGGGAAGTGCAAACTGGCTTCTAATAACATTAGGCCCGAAGCGCACATGCAAAACCAAACGTAGGCCAGTAATAATAAAGAACCTAAAAACCACAGGCCAGCAGTAGCCGTTGGGTTGGCTAGCATGCCTGCGCCAATGGCGGTGCCTGCAATAATCATGCTGCCACTGAGTATGGAAGGGGTGCGTACTGTAGTGGCAGTCTGGGGCATAATTTAAAGGCTCGGGTTATTTAAGAGCGTGATAAAGCTTTTGGGTAAGTGGCAAATCATACGCTATTGAGTGGGCTTGCTCTAACAAATAACCACTAATGAAAGGCAGCTCGGTAGGGCGGTTTGCCAGTACATCTTGCAAGGTCGATGAAGTGTTGTCGGCAGTGGCTAAGGCGACTTGCTGACATAACTCGGGTAAAGGTTTATTAAGTGGCCAGTGAAGCGCCTGATACAAGCCGCCTACTTCCTCACTTAAGGCAATAAGTTGTTGTTTAAGGACAGGGGTGTTAACTAGCTCACCGTTTTTACAACGATAGTAAGCCGTTAATGGGTTAATAACCGCATTGATGGCCAGCTTTTTTAGTAAATGCTGTTTGATGTTAGCGCTAACTTCTGTTTTAGGTAAGGTGTTGGTGGCTGTAAGCTCACTAGAAACCCCCGAGCTGTTTGAGTCAGGCCATAAACCAATAAGGGTTTCGCCAACACCGGCATACACCACTTTGTCATTGTCGCGATAAGCACCTTCAGTGCACATAGCCGCCCACAAGGTAATAAAAAGCTTCTGTTGTTGCAGCCAATCGACCACCTGTTGTTGCTGACCTAAGCCATTTTGTAAAAGCAAAATACGCTGAGTATGGGGTAAAAAATGTTGCCAGTGTTGCAGGGCGTTTAAGGTGTCGGCGGCTTTAGTACAAACAACCAGCCAGTCTAAAGGTTCAGCCTGCCAGCAGTGCAGTTCGGCTTGCCAAAGTTGTGCTTGGGTTTGAACCTTAACAATTACGGAGTCTGTAGGCCGGCGAGGCAAAGCAAAGAGTGAGTGCTCACGCCAATGGTAAGCCATTAGGGAGCCTAAACTACCAAGACCAAGAATGCCGATATTCATAGAGTTAAAGTTCTGCACTATTAAGAGCCAAGCAAGTTAACACTTAATAGAAAGAAATTAAAACGTTATGCCCATAGTTGTAGCAGTTTTTGACGAGTGTTATCTGTATGGTCTGCGCTGAGATTAAGCAGCCATAGTTCTAAACGTACTTCGTCCTCACCGGTAAGCTTGGCTATGTCATCAAAGGGGGCGTTGCTTTTACGCATTAGCCAGACCACTAAGGGCATTAAATGATGAAAGCGGCGTCGATTTCTGTCGTCTTTTAATTCAGACTCGGTGATACCGAAGTGCGTGGCTACTATGGCACAGGCTTTGTTAAACAGTTCGTGACTATTAACCTGTGGTTTGAAACTGGCGTTTACCTGAGTTGAATTAAAACGCTCAACAAACTCAGGACGAGCCAACGCTAGTGCATCAGAGTGATTGCCATTGATAAGATCGTGCTTGTTACCAATAGGGTTGCGCATTACATTGGTGTAGTGCATATCACGGTTGCGACGGCTGTGTGCCAATAAATTAAGCATGGATTCAACGTCAAGCCATTTAGGTGGCTGTGGCGAGCGATAATACTGGTCGCTGCTCCACTGCCAGAGACTGCCGTCGGCTACTAAGCCGGTATAACGTGGCCAGTCATGTAGCTGTAGAATAAGGTCTACTAAGTAGGCTTGCTCGTCTATTAGAATAATTTGCGCTTGTTCAGATAATACTTGGCGACGTTTGCGCCAGCAAGCTTGATGCATTTCATCAAACGCTGTTTGAATGTTATGTAGGGTATCGGCTGAGTCTTGGCAGCGTAAGACACAGAAAATTTGATCTTGAGTAAAGACATAAGCCAACAAGCTGGTATTAGGAAGCGCAGCCAAAATTTCAATCCCGTATTGATATTCAAAAACGGAGTTGAAAATAGGCTGTTGTTTCGCACCAGCAAGCGCAAAGTAGTAAACTCCTGCGCCATGTAATAGATTTTTACTGTTCATGCTTCATAATCTAGCTAATATTTATATAAGTGCCAGCTTTAATTGAATAATTTTTTAGGAGAATGCCATGCCTTCTTTTGACGTAGTGTCTGAAGTCGATAAACACGAAGCACAAAACGCCGTAGATCAGGCGAATCGAGAGTTAGCCACTCGTTTTGACTTCCGTGGTGTACAAGCCGGTTTTGAATTAAAAGACTTAATAGTAACCATGACAGCAGAGCATGAGTTTCAGATAGACCAAATGAAACCGATGTTAACCGCTGCCATGATAAAACGAAACATTAAAACCAGTTGTCTTGAATACAGCAAAGTGCAGGGCTCAGGAAAACAGGTGAAAGTCACTGCCACCATGCGCCAAGGCATAGACAAAGAGCTTGGCAAGAAAATGGTTAAAATGGTGAAAGACAGTAAACTGAAAGTGCAGGCCAGTATCCAAGGTGAGACCGTACGCATTCAAGGTAAAAGCCGTGACGACCTACAGCAAGTCATGGCCATGTTTAAAAAAGATGAAAGTATTGAAATGCCTTTAGCATTTAAAAACTTCAAAGATTGATGATCAAAAGCTTCCCAGCACAAGTGCGTACGTGGCTGTATGATGCCTACAGCATCTACCGCCAAAAGCCCGTGCTGGTCATTGCCTTACTGGGTTTTAGTGCTGGGCTACCTTTCCTTTTAGTATTCTCTACCTTGACCGCTTGGCTGCGTGACGTTGGGGTGGAGCGTACCACTATCGGCTTCTTTGCTTGGGTCGGTATTACTTATTCTATTAAAGTGTTTTGGTCACCGGTGGTCGACCGAGTACGTTTACCTATACTCAGACGAATCGGCCAAAGGCGCAGTTGGATATTGCTCGGACAGGTAGGTATTGCTACCGGCTTAGTGTTAATGAGTTTGGTTAACCCTCTCGACTCTTTGATGGTGGTTGCTATAGCGGCCTTGCTGGTGGCATTTTCTTCAGCCACTCAAGACGTGGCCTTAGATGCCTTTCGTATTGAATCCGCTGCCATCGAGTTACAAGGGGCAATGTCAGCCGCTTATATCTTTGGTTATCGCTTAGCTTTATTGATGGCCGGTGCGGGTGCTTTGTATATTGCTGAGTTTAGTAACTGGGCGCTGGCTTATTTATGCATGGCAGGGCTTATGCTGGTGGGTGTGGTCGCTATTATCTGGGCAGATGAGCCAGAGCGTGCCAGCTTAAAAGAGCGTAACGAAATTGAATTAGAACTGGTCGATAAAATAATGGGTCGACCCATGAATATGGCCAGCCGTTCGCATTGGCAGCGATGGTTGTATGGCGCTGTTATTTGCCCTCTGCTAGAGTTTTTTCAGCGTAATGGTAAATTCGCTTTATTAATTTTAACGTTCATTGCTGTTTTTCGTTTAAGTGACATTACCATGGGGGTAATGGCTAATCCGTTTTATTTAGACTTAGGTTATAGCAAAGCCGATGTTGCCAGTGTTGCCAAAGTGTTTGGTTTCTTTATGACCATTTTTGGCTCGGCTTTATGCGGCATAATGGTTGTAAAAATAGGAATCATGCGGCCATTGTTAATAGGTGCAATCATGATTGCCAGCACCAACTTACTTTTTGCTGGGCTTGCTTATGTAGGTGGCGAAGAGACTCCTGCACTTTGGTACTTGGCGGTGGTCATCAGCCTCGATAACTTGAGTGGAGGGATTGCCAGTACCGCTTTTGTAGCTTACTTATCGAGTTTGGCTAATCGTAATTACACGGCAACTCAATACGCTTTGTTTAGCTCGTTAATGACGCTACCGGGTAAGTTTATCAGTGGGTTTTCGGGAATGGTGGTCGATAGCTTTGGCTATATAGAGTTCTTCTTAATATCAGCTGCGGTAGGTATACCTGCGATACTGTTAGTGTTGCTATTAATGCGCTACAAAAAATTAGGCAGATATTAAAAGAGGCACTTAATCAGTGCCTCTTTGGGTTAACGTTTAGATTCTATAAACCGTTTTTGTCATGACTTTAGATAAGCCCGACATGGCTAGCTTTATAGGAAAAGGGAAACGATAGCCACCGGCGGCTAATGCACTATTAGCATGCTTTGCTTCATCTTCTAGCATTTGTAATAACACGGCTTTACTTTTTTCGTCCTGAACTGGCAGGCTGCTCATGTGGCTGGTTAAGTGCTTGCAGACTTGCTCTTCAGTCGCCGCCACAAAGCCAAGGCTTACTTTGTCAGAAATTTTACCTGCTACTGCACCCACACCAAAAGACAAACCGTAAAACAAAGGGTTAAGTAGGCTGGTTCTGCTGTTTAGTTCTTTTAGGCGCTCTTCACACCAAACTAAGTGATCTACTTCCTCTTTGGCTGCTTCTTCCATAGCAACACGCACTTCTGGTAGTTTGGCTGTTAATGCTTGGCCTTGATATAAAGCCTGCGCACAGACCTCACCAGTATGGTTAATACGCATTAAACCGGCGGCGTGTTTTTGTTCTGTATCGTTAAGTTCATTGTTTGGGCGTGCGTCTGCAGGAGAGTGACGATCGGCGTTAGCCGCCCCAGGAACCAAAGTACGTAAAGCGGTATCGGCCTGTTGTATGAAACGATCAAATAAAGAGTATTGACGAGTATTGTTGGACATTATTACTTCCCTCTATTAACTGTTTGCGTCGCCGGCAATAGGTCTTGCAAGGCTTGTTGCAGATGTTCTGGGTACACTGGCTTGGCTAATACTATGGCAATACCAGCATTATACGCTTCTTCTGTTATTTCGTTAACACTGTGGTTAGCCAGCATAATCATGGCTGGTTTGGGTTGAATGCTAGTATCTTGCTGTATGTGCTTGGCCAGTTCAAAACCATCTAAGGCAGGCATGCCTTGGTCTAGCACTAAGAAGTCATAGGGGTCACCCAAGTTTATTTGATTACGCAGTAGGGCTAAGGCCTCTTTGCTGTTGTAGGTGCTGTTAACACGCAAGCCCCAGCGTTTAGTTTGCTTTTCTAATACTGAACGTAGCGAGGCGTTGTCATCGACTATCAATAACTGTTTGCCGTTAAGTATGCCAGAAGAAGCAATTGGTTGCTCTGGTACTGACTCTTTAGGAAAAGTAATGGTTAGGCTTAACGATGCCCCTTGCAGGGTCATACTTTCTACCTCTAAGCGGGCGTCCATTTTATTGATAAGAAAACGGGTTAGCAGTAAGTGCCACTCATAATTGCCATTGGTCGGTAAACTGTCTTGATGCTGTAAAATACTGAATGAGTTTTTAAGCTCGTCGGGTCTGATGATGGTAGTGCTTAGCTGCACCTGTATTAATACGCCAAAGCCACTTTGTACAGGAAGTGGCTGGACGGACACATTAATCTCACCGTGCTCGGTATAGGTTAAAGCACGCTTTAAAATGTTATGAATAATAATAAACAGCCGCGAGGGGTCGCTATTAATAAGAGTCGGCAGTTCTGCACAGTAATCTAATATCAACTCAACTTTTTTGCGCGAAGCTTCTTGCTGTAATTCAGACAAGCTTAGGTTAACTAATTCCAATAAGTTAACAGGTTCTTTATTTAGCTTTATTTCGCCGGAGTAGAGGCAGCCAATATCATTAATTTGATTAACGATGTGCAACAACTCATGACCGGATTCAGACAAGGTACTATTGAGCTCTATTTGCTTCGGTCTTAGTTGGGTGTCTTTTAGTAGGTCACTGACACCTAGAATATTATTAACCGGGGTTAGTAATTCTTCACTTACCTGCTTAGCCAAGAAGTGTTGTAACGGTAAATGACCGAAATTTTGGTTGCGGTTGATGGCACGTAGGCGTGGAATTTGCGCTAAAGTGCCAGCCACTAAAAAGAGCATAATGGTAATAGGAACAATTACTTGTGACCAAGTAGTAAAGGAGTCAAAGCTGAGTAAGTTTAAGCTGGTCAGCAAGGTAACGAGTATGCCGATGGCTGTAAAAGAATGACCAAAGCGTAGCCAGCGCTGACTAACGATATTAGTGCTGGTCGCAAAAAATAAAATCAACACGGCAATGATATTAACCGTAAATAATAGGGTTGCGATAATAGGCATGGCTGCAGCGGGCATAATCAGCATAACGATTATGGTCATAGGCATAATCGACACAATAACGGCAAGGATTATGGTGCGCAGCAAGCGCTGATGACTGACCCAGCGTAAGCTTAAGATGGTACTTAAATGCAAAAAGCCTATTAGGCCAAGTGTCAGCTCGTTAATTTTGTCTGCGTATAGAGCAGATATATTGGTCATGACCTCTAAGAAGCCAAAGGTAGACAATTGGTAAAGGGCAAGCATGCACACTAAACCTAGAGCAGGGATCGATATAGATAAACGATAAGTGAAACAAGCATAGATAAAGAATAATGCCGAGCCAACCAGTAAGCCAAAACTAATGCCTAAAATAGAAAATAGCTTTTGTTCATTTAAAATATATTTATCTACGGACTGTATTGAGGCCAGCGAAGTAATAAGTCCTTTGGAGTGGACCTGTAATAAGTAGGTGTTGGTGCTGCCTACGGGTACTTCAATTTGTAGGCTGTGCTTCTGCAGTAAACCACCTTTAATGGCGCGATCAAGATGTTCGGAAGAATAGTGCAGGTGGTTATTGTCCGTTCGTAATAAGTAGAAGTTGATAAGATCAAAATCACTGTCCGACAAGCTAAATATAGCGCGCATGGGTTGTTCGTAAGGGTTAGTAACGCTAAAACGGAACCAAAAATAAGAGTCGGAAATACCGAGTTTTATCGTTTTTGCATGCGAAGGGCTGAATAGTAATAAGTATTCTAACGAAGCAATATCGTCTATACCGAGCTCTTTCGTCGTATCTTCGTAAATCGACAGATAGGGCGTTATTGAGTACTCGAAGGATTCGTGCGAAAGGAATATAGCGGAATTAGCAAAACTATTAGAGGTAAAAAAAGAGGTAAACAACCACAAGCCAATCAATAAAAAATATTGATAAATGGATTGTGGTTGCATGGCATACCTCATTAGTTTGAGCTGTTTTGCTCTCTTTCTATGGCACGATAGCCTATATCGTTGCGATAGAACATACCTTGCCAATGAACAAGCTTAGCGAGCTCATAGGCTTGTTGCTGCGCTTCACTGACGTTTTCACCTAAAGCAGTAACGCAGAGTACACGACCACCGGCAGTAACAACCTGACCTTGGTCATTAAGTTGGGCACCGGCGTGGAAAATCTTGCGATCTTTACCGTCGTTATCAGGCAGGCTAATAACGTCACCTTTAGTGTAATCTTCTGGGTAGCCTTGTGCTGCCAAAACCACACCTAAAGCGGGGCGTTCATCCCATTGGGCGGTTTCAGTGTCTAGCTTACCTTCAAGCGCTGCTAAACAGTGGGCAATAATATCGGATTGCATACGCATTAGAATAGGCTGAGTTTCAGGGTCACCAAAACGACAGTTGTATTCGATAACCTTGGAGTTACCATCGGCATCGATCATTAAGCCTGCGTATAAAAAGCCAGTGTAATCATTACCTTCAGCGGCCATGCCCTTAACGGTTGGGTAGATCACTTCGTCTAGTACACGCTGGTAAACGGCGTCTGTAACCACAGGAGCAGGTGAGTATGCACCCATACCACCGGTGTTAGGACCAGTGTCACCGTTGCCAATACGTTTATGGTCTTGGCTGGTGGCCATAGGTAACACGTTCTTACCATCGACCATAACAATAAAAGAGGCTTCTTCGCCGTCGAGGAACTCTTCAATAACCACACGACAGCCGGCTTCACCAAAAGCGTTGCCAGACAGCATGTCGACGACGGCTTCTTCTGCTTGAGCGATTGTCTCAGCAACAATTACACCCTTACCTGCGGCTAGGCCATCGGCTTTAACAACAATGGGCGCACCAATCTTGTTAATATAGGCTAGGGCTGGTTCTACTTCGGTAAAGTTTTCGTAGAAAGCAGTAGGAATATTATGACGTGCTAAGAAGTCTTTGGTGAATGCTTTCGAGCCTTCTAGCTGAGCTGCGCCTTGACGTGGGCCGTAGATCTTAAGACCTTCCGCTTCAAACTCGTTAACAATACCACCTACTAAAGGCGCTTCAGGGCCAACTATGGTCAAGCCAATGTTGTTGGTTTTAGCGAATTCTTTTAGTGCTGCAAAATCCATGACGTCAATGTTGACGTTTTGTGTATTCGCTTCACGTGCAGTGCCCGCATTACCAGGAGCCACAAATACTTTACTTACCAGCGGTGACTGTAAGGCTTTCCAAGCTAAAGCATGTTCGCGGCCACCAGAGCCAATAATCAAAACTTGCATAGTTATTCCTAAAATTAATGACGGAAATGACGCATTCCAGTAAATACCATGGCAATACCTGCTTCATCAGCAGCAGCAATGACTTCTTCGTCACGAATAGAGCCACCCGGTTGTATAACCGCTTTAATGCCAACTTCGGCGGCGTTATCGATACCATCGCGGAAGGGGAAGAAAGCATCGGAAGCCATAACAGCCCCTTGTACTTCTAAGCCTGCTTGGTCTGCTTTAATAGCGGCAATACGGGCAGAGTTTACACGGCTCATCTGGCCGGCGCCAACACCGATGGTTTGGCGGTCTTTGGCATAAATAATAGCGTTTGATTTAACAAATTTGGCTACTTTCCAAGCAAAGATTAAATCGTGCAACTCTTGTTCAGTCGGGGCACGCTTAGTTACTACTTTTAGATCATCAATACCGATCATGCCCGTGTCGCGGTCTTGTACTAACAAGCCACCGTTAACACGTTTGTAGTCAAAGCCATGAGCACGTTCGCCATGCCATTCGCCTGTTTCTAACAAGCGCACGTTCTTTTTAGCGGCAACGATTTCAATAGCTTCAGCACTGATTTTTGGCGCAATAATCACTTCAACAAACTGCTGGTCAACAATGGCCTGTGCTGTGGCAGCGTCAAGTTCGCGGTTAAACGCAATGATGCCACCAAAGGCAGATTCAGTGTCCGTGGCAAAAGCTAGGTCGTAGGCTTTGCGAATACCACCGTCTTCTTCTGGTACCACTGCTACACCACAAGGGTTGGCGTGCTTAACAATAACACAGGCAGGCTTAGTGAATGATTTAACACACTCTAAAGCAGCATCGGTATCGGCTACGTTATTATAAGACAGTTCTTTGCCTTGCAATTGTTTAGCGGTGGCAATAGATGCTTCTGCAGGGTTGTTCTCTACATAGAAAGCCGCTTTTTGATGCGGATTTTCACCGTAACGCATGTCTTGTGCTTTAGTAAACTGAGTATTAAAGGTGCGAGGGAAAGCAACGCGGTCTTCAACACTAAGTTCATTAGCTTCTTGGTTAATAGTGCCAAGGTAGTTAGCAATCATGCCATCGTAAGCAGCGGTGTGTTCAAAGGCTTTTAAAGCAAGGTTGAAGCGTGTTTTGTAACGCAAACCTTGGTGTGCTTTTAAGTCATCAAGCACTGTTTGGTAGTCTGCAGTGTTTACTACAATACCTACGTGAGCGTGATTTTTAGCAGCAGAACGCACCATGGTGGGGCCGCCAATGTCGATATTTTCAATGGCCAGCGCCAAATGACAGTCAGGCTTTGCTACGGTTTCTGCAAATGGGTAAAGATTAACAACCACTAGGTCGATAGGGCCGATGTTGTGTTCAGCCATCACGCTGTCGTCTTGACCGCGACGGCCTAAGATACCACCGTGGATTTTTGGGTGTAAGGTTTTTACACGACCGTCCATCATCTCTGGGAAACCAGTGTAATCAGAGACTTCAATAGCAGGCACTTTATTGTCGATTAAAAGCTTGTAGGTGCCACCGGTTGAAAGTATCTCAACGCCTTGTTGGTGTAATTTTTGGGCAAACTCAACAATGCCAGACTTATCAGAAACGCTTATTAGGGCGCGACGCAGAGGGGTGATTTCTGCGGGTGTATCATTAGCGGGAATGTGTGTGCTCATATCAGTACGAATTATAGGTGAACAGAAAAGCGGCACTTAAGCCGCTGGCTTGGCGCTTGGCCTTATAGCATGTCGTATTGCTTAAGTTTTTTACGTAATGTGCCACGGTTCAAACCTAGCACTAAAGAGGCTTTAGTTTGGTTGTCGCGGGTGTACTTCATTACGGTTTCAAGCAAAGGCGCTTCCACTTCTGAAAGTACCATTTCGTATATATCGACTACGGGCTGACCATCTAAATGATCAAAGTAGTTTTGAAGAGCTTTCTCGACGCTATCGCGTAACGTTTGTGTCGGCTCGGATGGAGTGCGCAGATGGTGTTGTAAGCCTGCAAAATCGGTCACGGTATCAACCTTCCTATTATCTAAACTGTCTCGATGTAAAATTTGGGTGTTCATGCTGCGGTCCCTTGTAATGCTCTTATATCCTTAAACCAGTTTTGCACTGCTAAACGTTGCAAGTGGGTATCGGTAAGCTGATTGAACGAGCGGCGAAAGTTGCTGCTGTCTTGTTGCTTTTGAAGATACCAACCTACGTGTTTACGAGCAATGCGAGCTCCCAGATAGTCACCATAAAAATCATGAAGTGCATCTAAGTGTGAGAGCAAAATCTGTTCAATTTCAATCAGTTTGGGTGATGGTAATTCTTGGCCAGTTTCCAAGAAGTGAACGACTTCGCGAAAGATCCAAGGGTTTCCTTGGGCTGCGCGGCCGATCAAAACACCATCTGCTCCTGTATATTGCATTACTTCAACTGCTTTGCGGGCATCGGTAATGTCGCCATTGGCGAAGACAGGAATACTAACGCTTTGTTTAATGGTACGAATAGTGTCGTACTCTACGCTGTTGCCATAGCCGCAAGCACGAGTACGACCGTGTACAGCTAATGACTTGATGCCGACTTTTTCTGCGATTTCAGCAATGCGTGGCCCGTTGCGGTGGTCGGTATCCCAACCCGTACGGATTTTAAGAGTGACGGGAACTTGTACCGCCTCTACCACTGCTTGCAGTATATCTTTTACCAAAGTTTCGTCTTTTAAAAGGGCCGAGCCGGCCGCTTTGTTACAGACTTTTTTGGCAGGGCAACCCATATTAATATCAATAATTTGAGCGCCGTTAGCGACGTTAAACAAAGCACCTTCAGCCATGATCTCAGGATCGCCGCCTACTATTTGCACAGTAATAGGGTCTGGTTCACCGTCATGGTTCATGCGTAGTTGTGTTTTTCTGGTGTTGCGAGTGCTGGGGTTAGAAGCAACCATTTCACCAACAACAAGCCCTGCTCCAAGCTGACGACACAGCTGTCGAAAGGGCAAATCCGTAACTCCCGCCATAGGCGCAAGGACTACAGGATTAGGAAGCGTGTAAGGGCCAATCTGAAGCATAACAATAAACTGCAACTGGTTGAAAAGTGATCACATCACAAAGGCGCGCTATGATACGCACACATCCGTAATGATTAAAGAGTTAATTTGTAGTTTTAATGATTTGCCAATAAATCTATGTGATAACTCACCGCTTCTGGGCCCGGATCGACAATTTCTAAAGCAATGTGCGTGCGTGATTGAGGTGACATGTCCGACTGACCAGCCAGCTCCCCAGACAGAAATTGTTTTGGAGTAAAACGACGACTGGCAATAACACGTTCGTTAATGTCACGGAACACAAGCAGTATATCGGGGAAGGGCTGTAGGTAGTCTGCTTTATTGTACAGCAGAGTATCTACCATCAATGCGCCTTTTAAGCTTGGATGAGTTTGCACCACCAAATGTTGGGTCGACATGTTGTTGATGTTTTGCACCTTCGGCAAACTGCAGTCTAGGTAGGTGCATACTTGAGTATAAAATGGGCGCCATTGAGGTGACCTAGCCCAACTGTCGAAATTGAAATACAACACCTGAGAGAATGCGACAATCAAGAGTATTAGAATACCACCGAACCAGCCCCATGGAATGTTTCTGGTGGTTGTGCTGCCAAAGCTTAAGGGTTCGGCATGCAGGTCAGCAACATTGTCTACAGGGCTTTTTGGGGTGTTAAAAGCTAAGTTGGGTCTGATGGCTAA
>Ga0209075_1003371_pt1 | contig 13371 bp, 25 predicted proteins | sample Stecom2011_FD_187523 | JGI IMG/M metagenome (GOLD analysis project Ga0209075, IMG submission 187523) | Agricultural soil microbial communities from Utah to study Nitrogen management - Steer compost 2011 (SPAdes) (version 2) | ecosystem: Environmental > Terrestrial > Soil > Agricultural land... | reverse complement strand
CCAGCGTATGTGCAATAGTACGCCAGCGTCCCTTAGCTGCTTCCTCACCTCCGTAAGCATACTTACTCTTAAACATTTGCCAAGCTGTTGTCGTGTACCAGTCAGGAAGCCAACCTTTCTCTTGTAGGGCTTTTCGTTCAACAGACAACTCCTCATAACTTTGGCTCAAACCACAAGCTCCTTATTAAATTTCAATTCATGTTTCTTCCAATCACGCACGTATTGGATTTGTTGTGCAGCGAAGAAGTCGCTATACTTATAACTGTTCAGTTGTGAGTAGAACCACTCTGACACAGTGCCGGAGTCCTGGTCAAACATCGGGTTGTAGCCTAAGTAGCCAAGCACCATGTTGATCCTATCACGGATGAAGTGGAGGATTTCTTCTTTCTCGATGGTTCGAATACCTCCCTTCTCGAAGATGATGTTGCAGATTTCTTTTTCATGTTCGTACACCTCCCGAGCAATGTTGTAGGCCGTATCCTCCAAAATGAAATCACTTAGGTCATTCACCAAACCAAGCTGTTTCCGCTCCTCAAGGCATTGCCTGTACAGCCAAGCAGAAGCCATACTGTGAAGGTTTTCATCTTTAGATGAAGCGTCAATGCCTGCTGTAATGTGGGGGATCAAATTGAACCCACCTACGTTAAAGCTTTTTAGGAATGCGAAGTTGGAGAACAGCACAACGCCTTCCATAAAGGCAAATGCCATACAAGCCTCCAGGGGGTCCTCTGAGGCTGCATACCTGTCAATGAATGCCATCCTATCCCTTAGGGCCTTATCGTCCTTCCAGGAGCTGTAGAACTCGTCTGTAGCTATGCCCAAAGTCTCGTTGATAAGGGAGTAGAACGGGGCATGTACGCCAAGCTCAATGAAAGAGAACGTAGAGGCCATCCTCTGAATCTCTGGACGAGGGAACATCTTCGCCACCTTACCTCCCCAGAACTCCTCCCCACCCAGCATAAGTTCATACTGGGTGAAGAGTTTAAGGACGGTGGTGATTCCGTGACGCTCCCCTTCTGTGCATTTAGTACGGATGTCTCCTTCATCCTTCTCTACACCAAGCTCTTCTGCAAACCAAATAATCCGTGTTTGCTCTCTTGCAGATGCAACCGCCTGTGGGTAGTCTACGGTGTAGGTGTCTTTGGGTGTTTCAATACGTGTTTTCAAGTCTTATCACCATAACGTTTCTTCAAATATTTTAGGCTCACTTGCATGGGCTCGAACTCCCCATCGTGAACATCATGTAGCATCCACACCCCACGCCAGTGGACATTTCCTTGTGGACCTAGATATTCCTCATCATGCAAGTAGCAACAGCCTACGAATAGACCTGTAAGACGCTTACCATCGGCTGTGTATTGTGAAGCAATACCATCATGCTGGACATGTCCCATGACACAGCTTCGGTGCTTTTTAGTGACGAGCGCGTTAGCCGAAGTGACCGGACGACCCATAACCCCAGTAGTGAAGTAGTGAGAGAAGCAAACACCACCCACAGAAACAACCTCAAGGAATGGAACCACTTCCCAACCAGCTTCCTCATAACCCAAATCCTTTACACTCAACATCCCCTCTAGTTTGGGATCGTTTTCAACTGCTCGATTAATACGATTTTCATGATTACCCAGGGTGAGGATCATTCGAGGTGAGTATACCCTCTTCTTGTTGGCTGCCTGCCTTTCCTGAAGAGCCCTGAGGGGGGCCAGGAGGCGCTTCATTGCCCCCCTAACCACTTCAATATCCTTAGTGTAACGTCTGCCCTCAAAGCTCTTCTTACCTACGTCGTAGGAGCTTAGAGAGGGCATGTCTGCAAAGTCGCCAATGTTGATGATCACATCTGGCCGTTTCTTGACAATAAATTTGCCAATCCAATCCAAGTGATCCAAAGGGACCCCTTCTTTAACCTGCATATCAGGTAGAACCAGAATGTTCAATTGTCTTCCTCATATTCAATTTCAAATTCCACTCCTACAACTTCCCGTAAGTAGGCTTCCATCAAGGATTCCATGTCCGTGAAGGGCCGATCAAGACAATCAATCTCATAGTTGTCCCAAGGAGTGTCTTCACAACAGTCACAACCATTGCCGGTGTAGGTGAGAAAGTGTTTAACCTTTATCTTCTTCATCCGTCGTCTCCCATCCTGCCCACTTCTTATTCATCTTCTTCATCATCTTCTTCATCCTCATACTCATCATCGGACTCGTCCCAAGGTTCTTTACATCCCTCCAGCCAATTATAGTAATCCCAATCACTATCGAAGTTGTGTGAATTATATGGGCTCATATTAACCTCCCGTCAGAGCCTTCCAAGAAACGGGGAACAGGGGCTCGATAATCTCCCCCACTTGCCTAGCCAATTCCTGGATTTCCTTTTGAGCATGTGGATCAATACGTTGATTATAGAAATTGGCATAGGCGTAGAGAGAACCAGTCCACACCCAGTTAACTTCGCACCCCTGAGGGAGGAAAAACCGGGCTTGTTCCGGACAAACACCAGACTCTACGGCCCATTCGTATGCCTCTATGGCATCACCACACACTTTCCTATAAATCCTCTTCCACAGATCGCTGCCAACATGGGGGCCACCACTCCCCTGCTTCACATTCTCCGCAGCCTCCCGAAATTCCTCTGGAACGAACAGGGTCGGTGTGGTTTTTATATACCTGCGGGATTCCTCGGATTCCACAAATCCGATTTTATGTTTATACGCCTGTCTGGCGATAGGTACAGGAGCTGACACCCTGAGAGTTATATGAGGATGTCCGAAGGGCACCCAATGTTCGGGGATTTTCCTGAGGTATCTCGCCAGTTCCTCAGCTTCACCCCTGTCCTCTAGAACGCACATCTTCTCGATCAAGCCCTCCCAGTCCCCAGAGGACATCCCTCGAGCAAGAAACTCAATAAGCCTGTGATTCTGCTCTTCAGAGAACTGTTCAGCTAATTTGTCAAATGACTGCCTAGCGAAGTTAGCTACATCCATATCTGTCAGGTAGTGATTCTCGTACTTAACCCTCATTTATCCTCTCCGTTCAGGAAATCCTCTACCAACTTCACATAGCCACCAATATCATGCCAACTGTCAGCGTAACTAGGATCACCGTTGAGGATACGACCAATCTTATGGGCAACCATTTCCAAAGACTCCTTCATGTTGTCTGGCAGGGTTTCCCAGTTTGGGGTGTCCTGCATAGCCCTCTTTATATTCTGTGAGATGTAGGCATGGCTGGAGAACTTGCCATAACGATTTCCCCGTTCCTCTAGTGTGTTATCAAGGGCACTCATTGACCACCTCCTCCCGAACCTTCTTCAGACCATTCTTCTTGATCATACCAACGATAACAGCAATCTCCAGCTTACTACGGTCGTCGAATCCGTCCAAATATTCCTTCACCTTCTCTGGACCAAATTCTCGGGCTACATTGTGGGCAACAACCAGTCGGTTGTAGGCTCGGGTGAGGACATTTTCTACATCATCAAATCGTGCGAAGTCTTTCATACAGTTTCCTTTTCTTTACGTCGTCTCTCGACGGCAATGTTTCGTTCTTCTTCGGTCTTAATGTCGTGACACTTCTTGCATAATAGCTGGAGATTGTCCTTCTCCGAGAACATTCCTTCGATCACATCGTCCCAAGAGGTCCACCCAATAGATGGATCAACGATAGGTCGAATGTGGTCAACAAAGATGTTATTAACTCGCTTACCATCCTCAACAATAGAATTAGGAACAACATTCCCACAACCATTGCAGAGATATTGGCCACGGCCAACACGGGCTTCTTTCTTAACTTCTTGGATAGGAGCCCACTTATTGCAGATACGACGAAGGTTGCCTTTAATAAAGGATCGGAATTTTGCCTCCGTCCACTGCCCTGAACAACGAGTCTTCTCTCCACTGGGGCGTCCCCCCTTATTCACATTAGTCATTTTTCCTCTTATACTGGTTGTAACAAACAATGCACAGGAACGGAAACAAGAGAGGGGAGCAAAGAACAACTCCAAGCGACTTCTTCAACCTACGTCCACCTATTGTTGCTGAGAACTCAAACCCCTCTCGGGCCATGTACACTGCCATGATCATTGATGTCAGGTAGTACGCTAGTACGTATTTCAATATTCTTTCCTCACAAATTTGTTACAGCTTCGGCACACGTACACTTTAACATACCTAATAGGTTTGTTCGGGGAGGACGCATGAACCTCCCACCCATCGAAATACATTTCGTCCGGTGTCAAATGGCAACACACGTCCGTCGTATCCCACGTAGCCTTCTTCGGTCTGCTCTTGAAGCATCCACAGTAAGTGGCTAACTTCTTCAAGACGTTTTTCATAGCCTTCTCCAAGTGTTTTTTCATACTCTGCCTCAACCACTCGGTCAAGATCATCTTTAGATTCGAGATGGGCAAGCAGTTTGTATACCTTGACCGGACCATACCTGTCTAGTCCGGGGATGTTGTCCACACCATCTCCCATTAAGCGTTGCGCAGAGAAGAATTTATAACCTGTCCCGGACAGCTTACCTTTAGACTTGAGCTCTAACGTGCCCACCCCTTTCGTTTCTGTCAGGGGGAAGCCGGGTTGACCCCCACACTCCCAACCATAGTGCCATCCGTTTACCATTCTCAAGTCTTTGTCACGAGTACATATCACCCCCTTATCTCTGTCAAGACAAATGGCATCATCCGCCTCAATACCTTCAACCACCTTCACCTTGTAATTACCTAAGAGATAGGCTATTAAGTTGTGAAAGTGGTAAGGCTTCTTATTACCCCTTTCTTTATAAGGTTGTGTTACAGCTGCTTCGAAACGGAAGTTTGGTTTATATTCGAACGGAGGGAGGCCCTTTCGGGCCGCCTCCTTGTTCACCAATTTATTCAGGTGTCGTCCGTAAGTGAGATAGATGATGGGTTCATCTGTCCAAGTGGCTTCAACAATCTTTGCAATCTTGTCATCAACCACTTCTGAAACAAACTCGAAGTTACGAATTTGCAACTCCCCATTCTCGTCTACATACTGGCCACTGAAACCCGCCTCATAAAGAAGAACATCTCCATCAATCAGTGCTTTCATTTCTCAAATTTCTTAATGACACCATAAAGGATTGCCACTGGAATCAGTACGGGGGAGAAGACAAACACTAGAGCTCGTTCCCATTTCGTAGGGAAGATTTCACAGAACTTCTCCCTAGACACGTAGAGGAGGACTGCCATAACCACATACATCACAAATACAAAACCAAGAATAAATCCTGTCATTCCACTGCTCCCGGTAGTTCTGCTCCGTTATACTCTCCAACCACTTCGAACCTATCACAGTTCACTACAAACTGCTCTTTGTTCCTACCTTCCGGCATGAAGAATACAAACCTCCCTTCAGGCAGAGAGATAACCGCATTGGCCATCCCCTCGTCCCCAGCTTTCAGTCCATACTCTTCCATCCCCACATCATCAATGACGCGGATACGATCACCATTCTTCATCATCATCGTCCTCCTCGACCTTCGGTGCCTTCTTCGGCTTCTGCTTCGGCTCATCTTCCTGTTCTTCTTTCTTTTCCACACCACCTTTCAACAGTTTTTCCAAGGGGCTGCCAGCAAATTCCAGGTTGCCTTTAATCTTCTCCTGCAACCACTCAGGCAAAGACAGGAACGTTTCCAGATCAGGGTCTGACAGAGCGAACACTTTCGGTTCGTTCTTCAGGTCGGGCATACGTGCTTTGTCTTTAGCCCGCATGGGGGCTGTGGAAATGATGTTCTGGTATTCCTTGTCACCAACCTTGTTGATTACGATGGTGATGTTCACAGCCTCAGAAACAACAGCTGACCAATCTCCATCATGGTTGAGGTCAGGGTCCAGTGCTTTATAGCGTTTGGTGGACTTGGCAAGGTCCGATGTCAAGGGATTCATCGGCAGGTCTTCACTAATCCACAGGGGGCGTTCTTCATCCGGTTCACCGTTTTCATCCAACATGAACTCGTCTGACAGCTCGTAGGTTGTCATGATGCAATGTTTTGGGGGTTTGGGCTGACCTTGAAAAGGTCGTTGAGGTTGCAGGCCCAAGTCAATAACTTGCACGAGACGACCAGGGTAAGTGCCAGCTTCCAGTTCAGGGCGCTTACCACCACCAGTGCGGGGTGCAGATTTGGGTGCTTTCAAACTCGACATATTTCATTCTCTCCGTTAGTGAATTTGAGCGTAATTGTCACCGAAGTCAATACTAATGTCCAACTCACGGTTTAGTTTAAGTTCTTCATTTGTTTTATCAATGGCCCAACGAAGGAGGGCTTCACATTTTTCTCTTGCCCCCTTCTTGATGCACAAGATTATCTCATCATGGAACTGGCCTGTCAACTGAGGCCGTTTTGACAGTATGTGTTTCACCCAAGTATCAAAACAGTACACTCCCGTCCCCTGATTGAGTGTTGAGAATTTATCTTTCTCATGTCGCAGACTGTACCAGAATTTAGACACTGGGTTATATAGCCATTTATCCCCATTACATGTTTTGGAGATGGTCCCCTCCGCCACTCTCTTAACTGACCAGTTCCGCTTCCAGTATATGTCAAGCAGTTCTGTTGCTTTAGGTACAGACACACCAGCCGTTCTTGCCAGGGTTGTAGGTCCACTCCCATAAACCGCCGCATAGTTTGTTGATTTGTATACATCTCGTACACCTTTAATAGTTTTGTCGCCCGACTTATAGGCATCTACTTGGGCTTGAGAGACGGCTTTCGCTAGCAATGCCAAGTCAAGATGCGGATCGAAATCTGGCTTCAACATTTCCATCACATAGTCTGGGTCATGCGGCCACATATAATGCTGCTTGGTTCTATCCTCCAAGCTGGACATGTCAGAGCCACACAACTCATAACCCTCAGGTGCCTCTAGGGCCCCACGGATGTCCTCTCCATAAGGTTTGTCCACCCCAGGAAGATTCACCAACACTCGATGCTTAAATCGTAATGTATTAGTGAAGCCCCCAACTTCCGCCTTCAACCAACCATCCTCTTGGTTCTTTAGGAAACCATTCAGAATTGCTAGCCTATGTTGGACGATGGACAAACCCTCAAGCTCTGCAAGAGCAGGTTCTTTTTCAAAGAGGCGCTTGACGCTACGACACAATCCCCCCTCATCTTTGTTGGAAATTTGAGGAATCTTCCTGACTTCCCCTGTCTCCTTGTTCCTCTTGTAGTCAAAGGTTGCAGGCTCCCAACCCAAACTGTCCAGCCAGTCTTTTAGTTGGACATGGCTTCCTGGATTGGGTTCCTTCCACTCTTTGATGTATTCTACAGGCTCCCTGTGATCCTCTGGGAGCCCCTGTTCCTTGAGGAAAGCCTGCCACTTAAGGCCAGTGACGGAAAGCTCCCCATTGAGCTTGTAGGGCTGCTTAGGGGGGTTCTTAACGGCCTTTACTGGAACTTTCGGCATCGCTCCCCTAAGGGCCTCTACACGTTCCTGTTCTTCCTTGGACAATTTCTCAACCAAGGCTTCCACTTTCGGAACGTTCACCTTCCACCTGCTCTTCTCTTGAAGCATTGCACAGTGCATCTTAAAGGTTAGGTAGGCAATAAGCCGTCTCACCTGCCTTTCGTCATTGTTGTACAGCTTCAACAAATACTTGAGCTGCTTTTCCCATAGCAGAGTGTTGATACGCACGTCTTCTGAACAGCGATGGAACATCTTGTCCCTGAACTGTTCATACGTCTCCCCCGGAAGGGGGCCTAACCACTCGCCCTCACTGATTTCGGGCTTAGGTACGCCAAACTCTTCTCCCCAAAATTCTAGGCCATGCCTTACTCTGTTCGGATATAGGTACCAAGAGAGGGCTAACGTATCCACCAACTTGGCCCTAATCTTTATTCCAAGTATGGCTTCCAATGTTGGGATGTCAAACCTGACAATGTTGTGTCCTACGAGGTAGTCAGCTTCTTCGAGTTGCTGCTTCATCACTTCGTAGTTGTCTGTAGGGTTGTACCCATTCATTGCTAAACACCAGATTTTGTCTGGGTTTAGCCCGTTAGCCTCAATATCAAATACTTTTGCGTTAAGTAGCAACTTCCTCCTCCAACTGTCCACGGTAGTCTGCGTCCCGCAATTCTTCCACCTTTCGCTCAAGGGCAGCGGCCCGAGCTTGCCAGTCCTTGAGTTCCGCGACCGAGATGTGAGCTATCTCTATACATTGGCTTGTGCTTTCAAGCTCTTCGATACATTGCCCTATTTCTTTGGCTAAGCTGCTCATAAATTGTTTTCCTCGACCCTAAATAACGCCCAGCGATGCTCTGCGAGCCACTTGCGCCCCAGACCATCTACAAACCGATAAACCGGCTTTCTTGACACCTGGTCGACGAACGCTAATTCCTGAGCCCGCATGGGGCGACCACCTGTCAGCTTATAAAACAGCTTGCTCATTGGGCCTCCCGCTCTTGCTCGGCGATTTTCTCGTTTTGCTCCGCAATAATCGTATACAGCCGGTTCAACTCCTCCACGACCTGCTCGCCCGTGAGCTTTTGCATCCCCGCGAACTTCAGCACATGATCACCGTTGAACTGATAAGCAATTCGCTCACTCACCACTCACCTCCTTGCTGCTCTACGGATTGCGGGGGGTCGTAAAGCGGCTGCAACGCTTCGCCGAACACCTCCCGCAGTATCTCAACCTGGGCAGGGTTAGCTGCCCACATGCCTGCCTTGATGCGCAGTCTTTTAATCAGGTCGGCCGTGTCCGCTGTAGGCTCCAGGTCATTCATGTTGCCTGCTCCTGGGCCTGCTTGCACATCCTCAATTCTCACTAGACAATCTCCTCTCCCAGTTTCTGAATGATGTCATTGAACTTGTACACTACATAGTTCACTCGACGATATTTCTCATCTGTAATACGGACAATGTCTTGGAAACTATACCCCCTGATGTAGTAGAGGATAAGAATCTCCTGCTCATCCTTGGGCATGTTGGTACGAATGTAGTTCTTGACATCGTGTACCAACCGTTTGTTTTCAAGACAAATGGGGCAAGGGATGTCAACCTCCTCATTTGACATATTCATGCCATAATTACGTTCTTCCAATTTAAATTGTCGTAACGCATTCTGAAGAATTCGGGAGAACCAATTCTCAAAAGGCAATTTTCCATCATACGAAGGAAGGTATTGCAAGGCTCGGGCGAACGCCTCTTGAACAACATCTTCTGCGTTGTGTACGCTCCCCGCTTGGTTAGTGATACGCTTGACAAGATTGTTAAAGTTGTCTGCGTAATAGCCTTCCAGTTGTGCTGTGCTCATGTCCACCCTCTCACTTTGTATCTTTCATCATCCCACTCCTCAATAATGTACCCAAGGGATAGGAGTTTGTTGTATTGGTACACGTTCAAATCTTCACGTCGGACATAGACATACTCTGCCCCTGCCATTGCTTTATCCTTAATCAGCTCTGTAATCTTGGATACATCTTTCCCCTGCTCACTGAGGAGGTTCTTTATAGCGTTAGCTGAGATTGGAATACCTTTTGCCATATCACACCTCGTTAAAAAGGCTGGTGTTTTGGTCCCAGTACAGAGGGAACCTTCCAGTGTTGCCGAACTCCCTATCTTCCAGGAGCACAAGTTCCCTCATGTTCTTCTGTTCCAGTGGAAGTTCTGGTGACTTATCTCCTTCAATACCAATCATTAGGTTACAGGAGCGCATCATGGCCCTACTCCCTGCAAATTGGCTACTCAACACTTGTCCGCCATGCTCATGGTCAGGCCCGGAGTCAGGGCTCTTCAAGTGACAGAAGATGAATATCACAACATTCAGGTCCAAAGCCATTGCTGCGAGTTCCTGAGCAACTTCTTGGAGCTTGGTGTTTGCATCTGCTGCACTCATTCCATTCGTAAGGTTGGTAATAGGGTCAATGAAGATTGCCTTACAACCATTACTAGCAGCTTCCCTAATATCTTCTTTAAGAGATTCCCAACCAAGATGTTGGTAGAGATTGACCATAGCAATCTTGTCAGCAATCACTTCCCCTGCCCTGTCGTATGCCTCGTAATCAAACTCAACCTTCGGGTCATGGAAGATTTTGCCAGCAATTTTGCCAGCGACAAGTTTATACGTCTTATTGTTCGCCTCTTCGGGTTTTGCCATAAACACCTTCCACCCATGCTCTTGGATGAAATGTGCTGCAAGGGCGTTGAGTAGTTCAGACTTACCCATTTTTCGCTTTGTTCAACAGGTGTCGCTAATACCTGCCAGTTCTCTTATGAACTTCTGCATGTCCCCATGCAGGCCAGACTATATCATCACCTCTTTCGAGGGCTGTGCGCTTCGGCTGGGCTTCCAGCCTACTCCCTTTCGGGATAGTCGTTGCACGTTCTCGGTGGCAACCGTTTAATCTAAATCTTTGTAGTGTCTCAGGAGGTTTTTATAAGTGCTGACTTCTAGGTTCAGCTTCTCACAAATCTCCTTTCTCTTAAAGCCCAGTCCCTTCAGACGCCGGACCTCCTTGGCCTTATTATCGTTTTTCCGATTCCAAGGCTTCCGACCAACGTTGTTTGGTGCAACCCTAAGGCCGGTTTCGAAGGCGTGTACCGTGTTCTCGCTACAAGTCACCCACTCCAAATTTGTTCGGTGGTTGTTTATCTTGTTGCCGTCCAAATGGTTTACCATGGGCTTGTTTTCAGGATTTGGTACAAAAGTCATGGCCACAAGCCTGTGGACAGCAATCCTCACACGCTTCTGATCCACATGCCAAAGGGTAACTCTCTTGTACCCCATGTTTGTTAGGTCAGTTTTTAACACTCGACCTGTTTTACTATTCAATACCACACCTTCTTCGTTAATGTGGTAGTGCTCGCAACCTTCTATTGGAATTGGTCTCATCACCTAATTCTCCTATCCAGTTGTTGCCACCGAGCTTCGCTCAGGATTAGCTGTTCTAGCCGTCCCCTGAATTCACACAGTTCTTTAGACATCCTCACGGATGAATGGTGCCTTTCTCAAACACCAGCGCCGATGTAAATGGTCTCCCCTAGACGTATCCCTCGTGTCACTTCGTTAATGTGTCTCCAAGGCCAACTGTACCCCCATTTGGCTGGCTCCCTAGCCGCCTCATGGACTTCTCTTCCCCACACGATACGAGAGTTCTTGGCTTTAGTTGCATTGAAGGTGATTGCCTTGTGAGCAGCTTTAGTGGCTTCTTCGAGAATACAATCGTTTGCATCCTTCTTCGGAAGATTGATCACTGTGAGCTCTGGCCAGATTCGGAGAACATCCTCAACAGCCTTCTTCCCAGCCTTGTCTTGATCGAACATCAAGGAAACATTGTCACGGAAGTGTGTTTTGATTTCCTTCATCTTCTTGGCTAGGTAGGAAGCTGCATTCCCTGCTCCATGAGGGATTGACACGAATGCCGGAATCATATCCTGGTACTCGGCTTTCGTCTCCTTCTTCATGATGGTAAGGGCAGCTGGGCAGTCAAACTCCCCTTCGGTGATGACAAGTCGCTTAGCTCCAGACTCAAGGGCCTCCTGCCACCCGAACAAATCTACATCTGAGGCGTCGCCAACCCACCAGCTCCTCTTCTCTTCCAGCAGTCTCACCTTGTAGGATGTGACAATACTCCCCTTCCGGTATGGGAAGAAAACCATCTTGGGTGTAACCCCATCTTCCCTAGACAAACCCACTTTAATCTTGTAGTGGTCTAGGGCCTTCTTCCTCAGCTTTCTTTGTCGTAAGTCTTGGGCCTCACATTCCTCAATCTCACGAAGTTCTTCCTCGATTTCTTCTTGAGACTTGGCAAACTTAGGACGCTCAATAGAACTAGCGTCAACACTATCACCATAAGGATGTCGCACATAAGTTGAACACGCATAGCAATACCCGTCCACAGTTCCGTCTTCCCTTTCAAATACTTGGAGGGCATCCCTTGTACCACATGAATGCCCTAACTTAACTAGGCACTTACTCATTCATTAAACGCCTCCATGATTTCTTGTAGGCTAATAGGTTTATATCCAACATTCTCACACGATACGTTGTAGTAGTTCTTATCGTCCACAGTGTTTGTATGGACGTGGCCATGAATGTTTTTTCCACGATAGAGCTCTTGTGGGTGTATGGGACAGTGGCTAAGCCAACATCCCCACTTCTTCAAGAACCCATGCACAGGTATGTAATTAGCTAGGCAATATCCAGCCATAGAGGCTGGGTCATGGTTCCCCAGTATGACAGTGACTTTTTGGAAACGTTTCTTAAACTCTTTCAGTCTCCAGTACTGGTGTGGGTCCATGCAAATATCCCCAAGCAAGTAGAGGCTATTCCTCTTCCCACCGCAGCTGAGAATATTCTCATAGATGGTTTCGTTGTGCTCTTCGTCAGAGCTAAACTCCGTTCGAAACTTCTTGGAAATTCCCCTGTGACCGAAATGGGTGTCAGCTATGAGGTAGTTTTTACTCATCCATTAACCTCTCACCTAAGTGCTTTTAGTTGCTCCAGCAATTGGGCTGCTTCACTGTCGTTCTTACTAAGATATTCGTATACAGCCAGCTCCTCAACTTCCCTCCGTTTAACCTCAAGCTTAGTGAGGATTTCTTTTCGGAGTTCATTCTTCCTGACCTGCTCCAGGTAACTGGTCGTGTCAGCTACGTCCACGATAAACTTCGTTGCTTTAGGGGCACGAACATCTTCGTAAATCTTCCTGACGGTGACAGCCACAAAACCATCGGAAGGAGATTCCACCAGACAAGTGTCCCCAACCGATACGTCAAACTCTGTCAGGTAGTGATAACTTTTGTTACCCAAGCCTGTGTTAAATGTCACTTCCACTGTCTTAATTGACATAATCTTGCTCCTTAATAAATACGCCGTCTACCATTTTGCCCTTCCGATCCTTAATATCGTTCCACGCTTTTGCGAAACATTCTTCAATGTGCAATCCAAGCTGTTCGCACATAATAATCAGCACGACAAAACAGTCACCGATGTCGTCTTTAGGGCATTTCCCCTTACATATACTGTCAGACAGTTCTGCCACTTCCTGCACCAGCTTGTGAAACTGATCTTTGGGAGTTGATCCTTCAAGCAGGTTTCGATCATACGCCCATCGCAACACCTTCTCTTGAAACTCTTCAAAATACATCCACTGAATCTCTTGTTGGGACAAAGGTATATCTCCTTTAGTTAGTTATTTTACAAACCAGTTGCCAGATTCAATCACTGGCAGGTGTTCGACATCCTCTTTGAAGACGTGGTAAATCAGTGCCTTTTCTTCAAACCCCACCACTTCCACGGGGCTTCTTTCGTAGTGGTTATACCTCGAATCCCCCCGATAACCCTCAAGATAGTCCAAGCAGCGCAGGGTGTCATCATCCACCTCATACACATCCACCACTATGGGGCCGT
>Ga0209075_1003370_pt1 | contig 13372 bp, 16 predicted proteins | sample Stecom2011_FD_187523 | JGI IMG/M metagenome (GOLD analysis project Ga0209075, IMG submission 187523) | Agricultural soil microbial communities from Utah to study Nitrogen management - Steer compost 2011 (SPAdes) (version 2) | ecosystem: Environmental > Terrestrial > Soil > Agricultural land... | reverse complement strand
AACCTTGGATGAAAAGACTACCGGTGAGACAGTCATTTTCAGGGTTATTTCCCAGGGTCGAAAGAACGATGGAGTCGGTCTTTGCTGGCGATCCTGCCCGTGATGCTTGGTGGGCGCCCTAGAGCGCCAGAGACTGGATCCACTGTATCAACTGCTGCTGATTCAGGGCGCCGGACACCCGATTGATTTCCCGCCCGCGATGAAATGCAATCAGCGTGGGAATACTGCGGATACCCAGTTGGGTTGATAGGTTGGGGGCTTCTTCCGTATTGACCTTGGCAAGCCGAAAGTGGGGCTCCAGCTGACCGGCCGCCGCTGAAAAATGAGGGGCCATCATCTTACAGGGGCCACACCAGGCAGCCCAAAAATCGATGATCACCGGAAGATCATTATTGGCGATCAGCTTCTGGAATCCTGCCTCGCTTAAATCCGCGGGGGTGCCGTGAAACAGGGGCTTTTTGCATTTGCCGCAACCGGGGCGATCCTGCAAGCGTTCCGCCGGCACCCGATTGGCGACCAGGCAATGAGGGCAGACAATCTGTTGGATGTTAGCCATAGGGACTCCTCGAAAAAGCTTAATCAATAGCTGGGGATTGGCCCTGAATCTTTCAAGGCACAGTGGTCCCCATGGCCAGCGCTTTAGAGTGCCTTGACCCGTTGCACACCACAGCGGGCGCACCGATAGACCGTTACCAGCTTGCCTTGTTTGACATCGAACTGCTTTTCCTTCACGACTTCCCATTTATGAAAGCCATTGTTGCAGAGGGTTTTCCCCTTGGCTTTGTCCTTCAGTGAAGGACGTTTGAATGGTATGACGTCTCCCATGAATTTTTCCTTCGTAGTTTGCTTTTTCGTTAATCACTCAATGTGTGAGTCAGCGCACGCCTGTGCTTTGGTATTTCCCTAAGAATGAGGCAACCCTGCTGTTAAACCCCCGTGAACAGCCTGGAGCGGTCGGCACGACAAACCAGATGGATGGTGTGAATACAGTGCTACGATTTACCTCGATTTGAAATAGGGAGAGTTCAAATATGTTGAAATTTTTTGGTGCCATAACCTGCTGCCTGTTGGCCGCCAGTGTCCAGGCCGAACTTCAAACCCGTCCGGTGGCCTATGAGATCGACGGCCAGAAGTTTGAAGGGATTCTGGTCTATGAAACAGAGGCGAAGGCGGAACGTCCCGCGTTGCTGATGGTGCCGAACTGGATGGGGCCGACCCCGCAAGCGGTTGAGAAAGCCAAGCGGGTCGCGGAGAAAGGATACAACCTGTTCATTGCCGACATGTATGGGGTTGGCATTCGTCCCACCAACCCGGAGGAAGCCTCCAAAGCGGCCAGCACCGTTCGCGATGATCGCAAAATGATGCGGCAGCGCGCCCAGAAAGCGCTGGATGTGATGAAGGCGCAAAGCGAACTCAAAACCAGCCAGATTGGCGCTATCGGCTTTTGCTTTGGTGGCGGCACGGTGCTGGAGCTGGCCCGCTCCGGGGCGGAGGTCGCAGGCGTGGTGTCGTTCCATGGTAATTTGGATACGCCCAACGCGGCGGATGCAAGCAAGATTCGGGCAAAAGTGCAGGTGCTCCATGGTGCGGATGATCCTTACGTGCCAAAAGAGCAAGTTGATGCTTTTATTAAAGAGATGCAGGACGCCGGTGTAGACTGGCAGTTGATGATGTTTGGCAATGCCGTCCACTCCTTCACCGACCCGACCGCGAATGTGCCGGGTCAGCAAATGTACGACCCGCTGGTTGCGCAAAAGTCTTTTACCATGATGCACAACTTCTTTCAGGACGCCTTCCAGGCTAGTCCCTGAGCGGGCTTTACCGGATCGATCTCTATTCATGGCAACCTGTAACCGAGGTTCGGGCCTGCTGTTGTCGGCAAGCCCGGTTTGACCATGTCGGAATCTCGTACTGCTTTTTTCCAGCAGATGTCGCCGGGGAACTCCCCCTCCGGGCAGACATTAACTTTGACCCGGCTGGCACCATGGCTATTTGTGGTGCTCAGTCTGGTGCTGCACGCCTTGCTGTTTTTCTTTCTGGATGATTCCCGCGCTCCGATTGCCCTCGATCCACCGCTCCAGGATCGGCGGCTGGAGATTTCCTTTATTGTGGAAGCCCTTCCTGAGCCGGTGACCGAGAGCGCCACAGAGGAGGTGTTGCAGGAGGCAGAGATCCCTCAAAGAGAGATTTCCAGTGTGGCTGAAAAGCCCCGCCGTGACGGCGAGCCAACCCCAGTGAGCACGCCTTTTGTCGTGGAGGAGGCCCCAGCCGAAGTCATGCTAGAGCCGGTCCCGGCCGCAACAACTCCTCCCGCCGAACAGGTCGCTGATTTAAGCTCGCTCCAACCATTGGTGGAGAAAAAGGAGGGGCAGCCCCGGCAGGCTTCTGCCAAGACCCAGTCGGTCACGTTGGTGGAGACGCAGGTGGTCGAGGCTGAGGTGGCGTCGGCAACCGCTGAAACGCCGCCTCAAACCTCAGACTCGATTGCACAATCTGTGGCAAATGAGGCCCGCACTGACGGGGCTCGCGAGCTGCCGCCCGAGCTGGCCTTTTTGGAGCAATTAGCGCCCGCACCCGGCCAAAATTCAATGGAGCCTTGGCAGGAGTACGGCAATATGAAACCCCTCAATGACACCGAGCTGGCCAATATCCGCTCGTTTATTGATGGGGATGATCCCAGTGCGCAACGTTGGCGGGCCATCAGTCAGCATCTGGTCCGATTGGAACAGCAGATTTATCGGACCTGGAACGGGCAGGGCAAATGGCCTTTGGAGCTCGGTGGTGTTATCCGCTTTCAACTGACCGAAGAGGGGGCCCTGCAGAAGGTCTATGTGCAGATGGGTAGCGGCCGTGCTGACTTCGATCAATCGTTGCTGGATGCTATTCAACGGGCAATCAGCCGGGGCACCGACGACACCCGGCATCTGGCGGGCCTGAATTACCGTTACTTTCGTTTCGAATACAATGCCGCGGGCAGGGCGCGTCAGCCCGGTGAACTGCTGCCCTGGGAGCGGGAAAAGATCGTCGCGGGCGAGCTTGGTCAAAACGCCGACTCTTGATCCCTTTATTTGAGGGGCTAAATCCCTTGCCGCAGGCGACGGCCTGCTAGATCACCGGCCAAGTTCGGTTAGAATAGAGCCCTTTCCGGCCATACCGAGATGCCCATGTACAACACAAGCCAAGTCATTCTCCGCAACGCCGACCGTTTGGCGAAGGTGGAAACCCTGGTCCTGAATCCGCCCGCCGATCCGTTGTTGGCTCAACTGGCCCTGCCGGTGCGTAGTCTCACTTGGGACTATTCCGCCTACCTGGCGCTGCAGCAATACCAGAAAAATCCAGTGGATTTTGCCGTGCAGCCTTCCGTTGCCGGGCCTTATGGTCAGGCGCTGATTTTCATGTCGAAGGCCCAGGCCGAGTTCAGCCTGTTGTGGCAACTGGCTTGCGCCCATGTGCAGCCCGGGGGCTCGGTGTGGATCGTGGGGGAGAAGCGGGAAGGGATTAACACCGCCGCCAAGCGCTTGGCCGATGCCGGCGTGAAATTGGTAAAGGTGGATAGCGCTCGTCACTGCCAGTTATGGCAGGCACTGGTACCGGAGAAGAGTGTCGCGCCGGTTCTGGAGGAGCTGTACCAGAGCTTTGAATTACCTTGGGCAGATCAAAAGCTGACCATTTGTAGCCTGCCGGGTGTATTCGGCGTGGGGCGGCTGGATGAAGGCACAGCGCTGCTACTGGCGCATCTGGGTGAAGTGCCGGCGGGCCGGTTGCTGGACTTCGGCTGTGGTGCGGGCGTCATTGGCGCCTGCCTGAAAGCAAGCCAACCCAAAGCAGAGGTGCATCTGGTGGATATCCATGTCATGGCCCTGGAAAGTGCCCGTCGCACCTTGGCCGTCAATCAGCTGAGTGGTGAGGTCTATCCGTCGGACGGGCTAGCCCAGGTGACCGGTAAGTTTCGCGCCATCTATACCAACCCACCATTTCATAGTGGTGTAAAAACCGACTACCGGGTCACCACGCAGATGATTCGCGACGCCCGTGACCGTCTGGAGAAGGGCGGTGAGCTGCGGCTGGTAGCCAATGCCTTTCTCCATTACCCGGAGCTGATTCAGGACGTATTCGGCAACTGCGAGACTCTGGCGCAAACTTCCAAGTTCCGTGTGTTGCGCGCGGTGAATGGCTGATGGAGAACAATGTGACCCCCGAGCCTGCTCCACAGCGGCTGACCCACAAGATCGAGATCACCCCACCCACCGCCGGACAGATGGCGGTGGACGTGCTGGCGGCGGAGACTGGCCTGTCCAAGTCAGCACTCAAGGATGCCATGAGCAAGGGGGCTGTGTGGATTATCCCCAAACGGGGTAACAAGCGGCGCCTGCGTCGGGCCCAGACGGTGCTGCATGCGGGCGATGTGCTGGCCCTGCACTACGACGCCCGTATCCTCAAGGCACCGGTTCCCGAAGCCCGGATGCTGCGTGACGAAGGCAGCTATGGTCTGTGGTATAAGCCACCCGGCATGCTGGCCCAGGGCAACGAATATGGCGACCATCACTCCCTGTTACGGGTGGCGGAACTCTGGCTGCGGGAGGCCCGTCGTGACCAGCAGGCAATGACCTGGCTGGTGCATCGTCTGGACCGGGAAGCCGGGGGGCTGATGCTGGTGGCTTATCAGAAAAAAGCCGCCGCGGCGTTATCGGACATGTTCCAGAACAAGCGCATGGAGAAAATCTACTGGGCCCAGGTGACCGGCAAAACCCCGGCGCAGGATGTGATTGACTCGCCACTGGACGGCAAGCCGGCGCTGACCCGTTATCGTCATCTGGCGTGGGATGAATATAAAAACCTCTCCGAGTTGGAAGTCAGTATCGAAACCGGACGCCAGCACCAGATCCGCCGCCACCTGGAGGCCATCGGCCACCCGCTTTACGGTGATCCCCGTTACGGGCGTAACAACAAGAACAAGGATGGCATGAAACTGGTCGCCTGGCGGCTGGGGTTTACCTGCCCACTGACCAAGCAGCCCCGTCAATATGACCTGGCCGAGCTGGCGCCCGATTTGTTCAGTGTCGAGAAACCGCAGTAGGGAATCAGCCATGAATCGTCCTCCCCAGGGTTTTGATGGCAAGGCGGAAAGATTCCGCCAGCGCATTTATGGCAATCGTAAGGGGGTTATCCGGCTGGAACTGTTGTGGGAGCAGCTCAATCGCCAGGTGCCCCAGTTACGGGAGGGGCAGAAGCTCTCCGTGCTGGACTTGGGCTGTGGCATTGGCCAGCTGAGTGCCAGGCTGGCAACCCTGGGGCACGCTCCAACGTTGGTGGACGCCTCCCACGACATGCTGCAGATGGCCCAGGCCCATTATCAGGAGGCCGGCCTGACCCTGGAGCCTTCCCAGCTGGTCTGTGCACCGCTGGAAGAAATTGACAGTCTGGGATTACCCCAGTATGACCTGGTGTTGATGCACGCTGTTTTGGAATGGCTGCCCGAACCACAGCCGGGGCTGGCGGTCGCCGCGGCCCGGGTCAGGCCCGGAGGCTATCTATCCCTGGCCTATTACAATCGCCATGGGCTGATCTACCGCAACCTGCTGCACGGTAATTTTGACCGGATCCGCAGCGAGCATTATTCCGGCCACGCCGGTGGCTTCACCCCCATTCACAGTATCCTGCCCGATGAGCTGGAAAACTGGCTGGCACCGTTCGGGCTGGAACCTGTCTATCGGGCCGGACTTCGCACCTTTTCCGACTTCATGCATCCTGATGTGGCAAACAAATACAGCGATGAGGAAGTGCTGGACATGGAGCGTCGCTTCGCGGAGGTTGAGCCCTATCGCTCGTTGGGGCGGTATCAGCATCTGATCTGCCGCAAGGTTGAGCCCTAGGCATCTTGGTTACGCCACGGGGCTCTTTGTTGCGTCACCGGGGTTGGGCTTCGGTTAACCCACTCCAGATCAATGTAAATTTTTATGAATTCGGTTATTAATAGGGTTCCGAGCCAATCTTAGAACAGGAACCTCTTATGAAGCTGCTTATCGCCTCAGACCTTTCGGCGCGGTCAGATGTAGCGCTCCAGCGTGCCATGGCCCTGGCAGGCCAGCTCAATGCCGAGTTTCTGGTCCTCCATGTGATCGATAGTGAGCTGCCTCAAACCCTGCAAAGCCGTCAGAAGGACCGGGCACGGGATGTTTTGCATCAGACGCTGCGAGCCGGCGGTAAGCAGAGCCAGGCCAGGGTATTGGTGAGATCCGGACACCCGTCTCTGACCATCGGTGAGGTGGCGGAGGAACATGATGTGGACCTGGTAGTTCTGGGCTCTTATCGGAAGGAAGTCCTAAAAGATACCTTTATCGGAACGACCGCAGAGCGAGTCATGCGAGCCAGTCGGCGACCGGTACTGATGGTGAATCAGGCCTCCACCGAGCCCTACCAAAAGCCCATGATTGCGGTCGACTTTTCATCCATCTCCACTTTAGTGCTGCAAACCGCCAAGAAATTCGGGGTCACGACCTCTTCTGAGCTCAGTGCGATTTATGCGGTTTCACCTGAGAATCGCGCCACTGAAAGTGAGAAGGATGCCCGGCGCCAGGAGGCCCAGCATAAACTCCGGGACCTGCTCACTGCCGAAGGCATCACGGTAAGACCTAACTATCTGATTGCGGAAGAGGGCGAAGCAAGCTCGGTGATTCGGGATTGGGCGCGCCGTACCGAGGCGGATCTGCTGATTATGGGCACCTCTGGTATGGGTGGCGTACGCCGCATGTTTATCGGCAGCGTGGCGGGCAATCTGCTGCGGGAAATGGAGTGCGACATGCTGGCGGTGCCTGCGCCTGATTGAAGTCGCTGTATAGGCAAGGTGAGTCGCTTAGCGCCATTTAGCGGGTTTTCTCTCTAGCTCAGTCCTATCCTTTCGGGCCCGCTCTTAAGGGAGAGCGGGCAACGGCTGCCCTGCAGCAAGTTTTGCGCAAATTCGTCCGTTACCCGCTTGGCGGTTTTACTCGCTAGTCGAAGTTTTAGGCTTCTTGCGCGCATCCCGAACATACATAGAAGTATTCTCGTTGCGCATTTCGATATCGAATAATCCGATTTCCCGAACCAACGGCCCCCACTTTTTGTAGCCGTAGTTGACCGGCGAGAAAGAGCTGTTGTTGGAGATATATTTTCCAACATTGCCAAAGTGGGACCAGCCATCATCCTCGGAGGTTTGTTCCACTGCCGTCCGTAGCAGGCGTACAAGAGCCGTATCGCCTTTAAGCTCGTTTCTGGTTTTACGAACCGGGCCTGGCGAGCCTTCAGCCTTATCTTCGACACGCTGCTCCTGGAGTTTTTCTGTATAGATAAACTGTGAGCAGGCCAACACGAATGGCAGCGGAGTTTTCTCTTCTCCAAACCCATAGACAGGTAGGCCGTTTTCACGGAGTCGCATCACTAGGGGAGTAAAGTCACTGTCGCTGGTCATCAGGGCAAACGCATCCACATTGCCACTGTAAAGCAGATCCATGGCATCAATAATCATGGCTGAATCAGTGGCGTTTTTGCCGGTGGTGTAAGCAAACTGCTGAATGGGCCTGATGGCGTTAGGGTGTAGCTTTTCCCGCCAGCCGGAGAGGAGCGGGCTATTCCAGTCCCCATGGGCATGCCGGACGTTCACTGCTCCATAGTTGGCGAGTTCCTCAAGAACGCCTTCAATGGATTTGCTGCTGACATTGTCGCAGTCGATAAGCAGTGCGATTCTGACGCTGTTTTTCATGGAAGTCCTTTGAGTACATTATTATTGTGCCGCGATGTATAGCATGAAGCGGGGCACGTTAGTCGTCCAAACTAATGATGTTGTCAGGCTACCAGAACATTAGGAAGGCCTGGTTGATCAGCCCGCAGAGTGTACCTCATCAAGTGGTTAAGTCATTTATTTACCTGGCAAAGGATGGGGTAGGGACTTGCTGCGAACGGCTTGAGCCGCCAGTGAGATGAAAATAAACCAGGTAAATCGTCAGGAGAATCGCAGTCAGTGCTACAAGGCTTAGAAAGCCCGCCAAATAGATGCTTGAGGCACCGGATATTGCGTTTATAACGGGCCATGCTTTGTGTAAGGGTCTATTGCCGATCCAGCCCCACACCATAACGAAGAATGAGCACCAAAAAATCAGCAGGGATGAGGTAATTGCCGCCAGGTATATTTGGATCTCTTGTTCCACGGACGCATAGACGTCAAAACCACCGACGATAAAAGTGAGCGACCCCAGCATTCCCAGCAGCGAAGTCACCAGACAGGCAACAGACAACGCAACGCGTCGGCCCTTGTTATAGCCTCTGGCGTCTTTGGTATTCCTTGCTTCAATCATGGAGTTTTCCTTTACAGTTTTATTTCGCGACACCATGTCCCATATCAGTCTCTAAGTGAAGCATAGAACCCATCGGCTGCCAGGCCCAGGGTTTCACTTTCCAAAGTGTCCAAAACCCTATAGGCTGCCGCCAGATTTATCAGTATCTCTGCTCAATGGGGCCCGCCGTGCAAACAGACTCTTTCAGTTCTTTACCGCTTTCTGAGGCCCTGCTGTCGAATCTTGAGTCGCTGGGCTATCTCAGCATGACTCCGATTCAGCAACAGAGCCTGCCCCATGCCCTGAAGGGACAGGATCTGATCGCCAAAGCCAAGACCGGCAGCGGTAAAACCGCAGCCTTTGCACTACCTATCCTGAACCGGCTGAACCTGCGGGACTTCGCCTGTCAGGCAATGGTGCTTTGCCCAACCCGCGAACTGGCCACCCAGGTTGCCAACGAGATTCGTCGTCTGGCGCGGCCGCTGCCCAACGTTAAGGTGCTGACCCTGTGTGGAGGGACACCCATTGGCCCCCAGATCAACTCGTTGGAATATGGTACCCATGTGGTGGTGGGGACACCGGGACGGATCGAGGATCATTTACGCAAGCAGACCTTATCCCTGGCGCGTCTGCAAACTCTGGTATTGGATGAAGCCGACCGCATGCTGGACATGGGTTTTTTCGACGTGATCGAAGGCATCATCCGGCAAACGCCCGCGCAACGACAGACTCTATTATTCTCCGCGACCTATCCGGACCAGATTCAACAGCTCAGTGCCAGGTTTCAGCGCCAGCCTGTGGAGGTCAGTGTCGAAAGCCTGCACTCCCAGTCGCATATCCAGCAGATTTTCTACCAGGTCGCGAAACCAAAGGACAAAGCGGGGGCGCTGCTCAAGGTGCTCGGACAACACCAGCCGCAGTCCTGTATCGTTTTCTGCAAGACTAAACAGGGCTGCAGCGAACTCACTGAACAGCTGTTGGCGGCTGGACACTCGGCCGTGGCATTGCACGGCGACCTGGATCAGAAGGAGCGGGATCAGGTGTTGGTTCGGTTCGCCAACCAAAGTGTTTCGATTCTAGTGGCGACCGATGTGGCGGCCCGTGGGCTGGATATCAGCGATTTACAGGCGGTGGTGAACTACGATATTCCCACCGACTCAGAGGCCTACGTACACCGCATTGGACGTACCGGTCGTGCCGGTAACACTGGGCTGGCCGTAACCCTGCTGACCGAGAATGAAATATTCCGCCTGGAGCAAATAGGCCATTTTCTGGATCAGGAGTTCCAGGTGCAGGACGGTGCCGCGCTGCCCCCAGTGAGTCACACGCCGCCGAAACCACCGATGGTGACTTTGAGTCTGGATGGTGGGCGCAAGAATAAGATCCGCCCGGGTGATATTGTCGGTGCCTTAACGGGCGAGGCGGGAATCGACAACAACTGCATTGGTAAAATCGACGTATTTGATTTCGTCGCCTACGTGGCGATCACCCGCCAGGTGGCGCGAGAAGCACTGGCGCAGCTGCAAAACGGCAAAATCAAAGGCCGTAAAATCCGAGTGCGGCGGGTTTAGACCAAGCATCGCCTGGCGCTGGCAGAGAGCCGGATTGATGAAAATTAAGCCGGTTTTTTTGTAAATTCCATCACTATTTTCCCTTTTTATAGCAAAAAGCTATATGATGGCTTCTTTATATCGCTGAAGAATCTCAGTTGCCGTTGCAGCTTTGGTAGCGATTCCCACCACGCGCCTCGGAGAGAGGTGCCTTGCTAGAGAGGGGTTCATGCCAAGTTACGAGACTCGAAAGGTCGAAGTCCGCGTCGGTGACCAACTGTTCCGCCTGAAGGCCCTGTTGGACCATCAGCAATTCTCTGATCCGGAAGGCCACGCTGAGCGTGCCGGAATTTCCTCGGCCACCTGGCCGTTGTTCGGTCAGCTCTGGCCGGCTAGTTGGGCCTTGGCCCAGGCCGTTCATGGGGTGGATATCGCCGGTCGCCGGATTCTGGAAATCGGTTGCGGTTTGGGTTTGCCCAGCCTGGTGCTTCAACAGCGGGGCGCCGACATCACCGCCAGCGACCACCACCCGTTGGTGGAGCGCTTTCTGGATTACAACGCCACGCTGAATCAACTTGAGCCGCTTAACTACTATGACCTGCCCTGGGACGAAGCCGCGCCGGAACTGGGCCGTTTTGACCTGATTATCGGCAGTGATGTGCTGTATGAGCGGGATCATGCGGAACTGGTGGCCCAGGTGATTGAACGGCGTGCCAACCCGGAGGCGGAAGTGCTGATTACTTGCCCCGGGCGAGGCTACCGGGGCCGTCTCGGTCGGGCACTGGAGGCGCAAGGCTTCCGGCTTACCGAAAAGCCGCGTCCGTTTCAGGAAGGTGAAGCACCGCCTTATCGGGGGCGGCTATTGCGCTTCAGGCGTGCGGGCATCATCCATGCCGTTCCCCGCCAGCTCTGCTGACCCTGTTCACCCGTATTGAGGAGCCCCCGTTGTTTGACGATTTTTACCAAAACATCTCTCAGGTAGAGAATGCAGATCTTGAGTCCATCCTAGACGTTCCTTTCGTACCCACCGACGATCGGCTGGTCCGGCAAATGATCGAACTGGCCGGGGTGAATGAAAAAGACCTGGTTTACGATCTGGGCTGTGGTGACGGGCGCATTGTGGTCACCGCGGCGCGGGACTACGGTGCCCGTGGTGTGGGCATTGATAAAGACCCGGAGCGGTTGGAAGAAGCCCGCGACCTCGCCAAATGGAATGGCGTTCGCCATATGCTGGCCTTGATCGAAGAGGACCTGCTCCTGGTGGATATCAGCAAGGCGACCGTGGTGATGCTCTATCTGTTGCCGGCTTTGAACCTGGAGTTGCGGCCAAAACTGCTCAATGATCTTGAGCCCGGAGCGCGGATTGTCTCCCACGATTTTGACATGGCGGACTGGCAGCCCGACAAGCGGGTCGTGTATGACGACGGCACCTTGTTGCTCTGGATTGTGCCCGCAAAAGTGGCCGGCACCTGGGAGTGGCGGGAATCGGATGACCGGGTTTACCGGGTAGTGCTGGAGCAGGAATTTCAGCGGGTCAGTGGCGAGGCCTGGATTAACGATCAGCCAGCGCAGATACGCTCCGTGCACTTGCGAGGCAAGCACCTCAAGTTTGTGATTCAAGCCGATGAGGCCGCTCCACCACAGGAGTTTGCCTGCCGTTATGAAAACGACCGGTTGGTACCCAAGGCGGGGAGTGGACAAGTCTCAGTGGGGAGGCGGGTCGCCTAGCCAAGCCCGTGGGGCGACGCCAAGTCAACCAGGCCGGACAGATCGTCCTGATCTCGTCCGGTCAAGGGTTTAGAGGCCGTAGACTGTCACGTAGAACTCTTTCTTGTCGTCGGTGAGTTCAACGGTATAGGTAATGGGAAGCTCGTTGGTCATGCCCGTATTGCTGGCGGTAATTCCCAGCTGTGCCGCACACTCGTGAGCGCCGGTTTTCTCGTGAGTGTTGGTGGTTCTGATTGCGGTGACCTTATAGGAAAACAACTTGGCCATTGCCGGGCCGAGTTGGTTGGCCATCTCTTCGTCAGCAATTTGTTTCACTAAATCTATAGTCTCTTCATCGCTGCACTTCGGAACAGAAGTAGAGCACCCAGTAATGACAAGTGTTGACAGCAGAGCTGGGATAACAAGCTTTTTCATGATTACTCCTAAATCGTCCTTAACAGTAGCAAATTGAGGCGAAGGACGTGTACGCCGAATGCTGGAGCCAAGCTGAAGTCCGAAACCGCAGTCTGCTGGATTAACTGGTTAGGTTGATTCAGAAGAACACAAGAAAAACAGGCGTGATGACCGTAAATCAAACCTGATTTTGCGTTGTGGCTTTCGCCTGCTGGAGTGGCAAGATGGCCAGCCCATAATGGGTGACTTGCCCGTCTATACCATCTCGATGGGTGGCGTAAAACCTGCCCACTCGTTTCGCGACAGTCTGTCGCACAGCTTGCTGTAAGTGAAGCATGGATTTTGTACCTTTCCAATGAAAAATGTGATTTTGAAAGGCCTGGCAGCGTTTTTTGACGCAATTTTGCAACGAGCTGGGTTCAGAGCGTTAGAAATGAAAGACCATACCCTAGTTGGCGCAAGAGTGTTCAGGAGCGGTCTATCGTTCCAGCAAGGATGGTAAAGGGCAAGGAGGCTTGCAAAGGGAGTCGATCGGCCTAGGACTGGTCTTCCACCAGCTGTAGATAAAGCGCTTCAACTTGAGCTCGTGCCCAGGGCGTACGGCGCAGAAACTTGAGGCTGGATTTGATGCTGGGATCACTCTTGAAACAGTTGATCTTGATACGGGCCGCCAGCTCCTCCCAACCATAGTGATCCACCAGGCGGGTTAACAGCATTTCCAGGGTAATGCCGTGCAAAGGGTTGTTCGGTTGCTGAGTGGTCATGTCGAGCCTTTTCGCTGTGCCTAAGGGGCGCAGCTTATCACAAATACACGTCAGCCATATGGGCACGTTCTTCCAGGCAATCGGCTCCGCCCAGATCGAACTCCCGGCAAGGCCGTGGCCGATCCCGATAAATGGTGCAGCGCATGCTGTTACGATCCAGCGCTGCACACCAGCCGTCGTCCAAACGTCGCATCACCCAGCCGCCCCAGCGATCCTGTTCCGTTAACTCGAAAGGGATGTTCGCTTCATCGGTGAGCAGCACTTCCAGCCGGCAGCAGCAGGCTGCACAGGTGGAGCAGGAGAGGGTGGTGTCGTCTTGGATATCTTGGAGCGGGATTTGATTGGGCATGGGGGGATTGTATACGGGTTTGGGCGGTGAGGGGGTTAAACATTGAGTGGGCGAAGGAAATAAGAGAGGGCCAGACCTTATTTGCGGCAATTTTGGCGACGAATAGCCTCCAGGCTTATTAATCCTACGGATTGCAGAGTTCCCAAAGTCATGACAGTAGCCGACATGTACACCAGAAACTCTGCCACCATAAACCGAATGGGATGGCGGTCCGCGTCCCACATCAGGCCAACCAGCAGGAAGGTAAGCAGCAATAGAAACGGCACGGCGATGATTGCC
>Ga0209075_1003369_pt1 | contig 13376 bp, 11 predicted proteins | sample Stecom2011_FD_187523 | JGI IMG/M metagenome (GOLD analysis project Ga0209075, IMG submission 187523) | Agricultural soil microbial communities from Utah to study Nitrogen management - Steer compost 2011 (SPAdes) (version 2) | ecosystem: Environmental > Terrestrial > Soil > Agricultural land... | reverse complement strand
CCTTTTCCCCAGCACGACTTGTCACCAATAAAAATATAGAGCTCTGCCTTTCGAGCTTTAGCGTGAATATTTATAAATCCGCCAAAACCTATAACAGCCAAATCATCATTGCGAATAAATGTAAAGTCGACGCGATTTGTTGAAAGTACATTTTTTGAAAACCACGCCTCGGTTTTAGCCAGCGAAGTTGGATAGTCGAAATTCAAAGTTTCTTGCACCTCAACGTCGTTCAGAAACTCTACACGCTTTTTCAAATGCTCTTTCTCCAGCAATTGGAGAGAAATCCGGCTACCTTGAAGCGCAAAACCTGCCATGCCCAAACTCCGAAACCTTACAAACCAGTTGATGTTAAATTCAAAAGACCGCCGGTGTGCCAAAAGACAACAACGCTGCCAGAAGAAATTTCTCCCGATTCAACGAGCCGTTTCAAGCCGAACATCGCCTTCCCCGTGTAGGTAAGATCAAGCGGGATACCCTCATCACGAATGACTGATTGAACAAAAGAAAGTAACTCAGGATTATGGCGTTCATACCCGCCAAATCGATATTCATCTCGGAACTGGACCTTGCTCTTAGGGAAATCTCTTGATAAAAGTTTCAAGATTTCCTCTTTTCCCCGCGATTCTGTCCTAGCTACAGAAATACCTAGTACCTTAGTTTCCCAACCCAGCCGCTCAACGCCGGTCAACAACCCGGCCTGAGTGCCCCCGGTGCCAGATGCGTGAACTATGTAGTCAGGCGCAGCTGGCAGCTCGGTTACGGCTTTACTATAAGCTTCGACGCCCTCCGGTGCGTGGCCGCCGCCTGGGATCACCAAAACTGACCGACCTTCTTCCAAGCTCATTCCCTGCAGTCGCTCGATCGTCGCACTAATCTGCGAGCTTTCGACATAATGAATTTTCGAGCCGGTGCTGCGATAGAAGAACGAGTTTCCTGTGGTACTCATCGGCGGCGCCTCCCCGTGAAGTACTAAATGCACCTCACAACCGAGCCGGGCTCCCATCAAAGCCACGACACGAGCATGATTAGATTCAGCCCCACCATTGGTGATCAAGACGTCCGGCCTGCCCCGCTTACAAGCTTCATTTATAATCGCGATATTCTTACGTACTTTATTTCCACCCATCCAGTGAGGTATTAAATCATCGCGTTTTATGCGTAAATCAATTTTCCAAAGCTTGGACAAACCTTCAAGCCTGTAATACGGCGTTGGATCAAAGGGCAGCATGATCATACCTGCCTGCGCCTCTCATCACTAAGTTTCTGATAGAGTTCAGACGGCACAACAACCACGCCCTCTCGCTTAAACACCTGAAAGATAGTCTTAAAAATTATCTTTATATCAAGCCATATGGTTCTAGTCCGGACATACCTCACGTCAATAGCCAACCGATCGTCCCAGCTAGTTGAGTTCCGCCCGCTAATTTGGGCGAGACCTGTAATGCCAGGACGAACTGTATGCCTTAACATTTCTTCCTCCGTGTAGAAATCTAGGTATTCCATCAGCAGCGGGCGCGGCCCTACCAAACTCATGTCACCTTTCAGAACATTCCAAAGCTCTGGCAGTTCGTCCAGACTGCTGGAACGTAAAAACCTACCAAACGTCGTAATACGCTCCGAATCTGGCAATGGCTTACCTTCTGCATCAAAAGCGTCTCGCATGGTCCTAAACTTAATCATTTCAAACGGCCTACCATGAAGGCCCGGGCGCACTTGACGAAAGAAAATAGGCGACCCTAGATTCCGTTTAACCCGCAGGGCCACCACCAAGAGAACAGGCGACAAAACTATTAGTGCCAAGGCAGAAAAAGCAAAATCAAACATGCGCTTTACCATAAACCCCACCCCCCAGCTTCGTGTCACGTACACCTACAACGGAAAGCAACTATGTTTGTAACAAAGCGCCACTTTTAAACCTAAAATCAGGTTGAGCCAACTAATTCGTTTAGGCTACAGGCTAGCCTTTTAGCGAGAACACGATAATCGTATTCCTTAGCAACGTGCGCTCGACCATTAGCCCCTAACTCCGCTCTACGCTCAGGAGTCATAGTGGTCACCTCTACTATGGCCCTGCCTAGCGCTTCAGCGTCTTCCGCAGCCACAGTAATACCTGCATTAGCATCAGCTATCGGATTGTTTGGCGCGTTTGACGCTATAATTACCGGCCGCCCACTCGCCATATAATCAAAGATCTTATTCATACTGATTCCGTATTTATATAGCTCAGGCAAATTTCTAACCGTTATAACAAATGCATCAGCAGCAGCTGATATCTCGGGAATCTTCGATTTTGGCACAGGGGGCTCGAAACTAACCCGGCTTTCTATACCCATTTGGCGCGCTTGGGTTATCAGAGCATCTTTCTCTAGGCCATCCCCAATCAAACGCAGTTGGACACGTTCGTCTCTGTTACTCAGGAGCTCTTTAGCGACTGCCATGGCATTGATGAGAGTATCTAATCCATTAGCTGCTCCATGACTACCATAATACATAAGCTCAAACGGTCTATCCTTAGCATCTTCTGGACATCTTTTAAGCTCGGGGTACTCATCTAGTGCTACGCCGTTAGACATCCAGACCACTTTATCGTCCGGCACTGCAAACCGGGCCAAATACGACGATGCAAAAGGTAATAAGGTAATTATTTTACTCGCCCTTTTATACAGGAAACCTTCTAACGAGCGCATTAATTTAGCAGCAACACCGTTGTCTTTAAGACGCCCCATATCGATCAATGTTTGAGGCCAAAGGTCCCGCACCTCAAAGACGAAAGGTACTCGATGCCGCCTCGCCAGCCACCAAGCGGCGAGCGCCGCAAATGGGTGGACGCTGGAGCCTATTATGACGTCAGGAGGAGGTAAATCCTTCGTTGCAGAAGGTCTTACAGCCTGGATGGTGTAAGCGAGCATGTTCACCATTCGTTGAAAGCCATTCCCCTGATATGCGGGTGTTCTTAACCAATGAAAGTCAACGCCACTAATCAGCTCGTGCCTAAACGATTCGTTCTTTTCAAGCTTCTGCTTGCCGCTAATGTGCTCTGCGCTCGATGCTATTAGCACCGCACGCCAGCCCTGATCCTTGAGATATCTGGCAAACTGAAAATGGCGGCTTCCGCCGGTTGAAGTAGGCGCTTTAGCGTAGTGATTTAAAATCCAGACATTTTTCATGATATTACTTACAGTTTATAAACCAGAAAACACTAAAGAGAACTATAGAATCTTAACAACCCAGCCTCTTCAGGACCCCAATTATATTTTTCCTTTACTGCACGCTGGCCATTTCTTCCCAGCCTCTCGGCTTCACCAGGATTTCTATATAGGTAATCTATTGCCTCAGTAATTTTTTGCGGGTCCATCGGGTCCACGCACAGGCCACAATCAGCTTCCTCGACTATCTCGCGCCAGAGAGGAAAATCTGACGCTATGACTGGCAGCCCGGCGGCCATATATTCAAACATTTTTATTGGGAGAGCATCCAGATAGTTGCTCTTCGGATGAAGAGTTACCAGCCCAGCAATAGAGGCATATAGCACATTTCTGACCTCACCTCTCTCCATCCAGCCTAAGTGCCTAACTTTTGACCACCCATCAAGGGCCCTTACTTCCTGTTCAAAACTTGCATCTGGAAACATTCCTCCTATCGCCAGCTGAATCTCCGGGACTGAAATGTTAATCGCTTGGACGATTTCTTTAATGCCACGCGTTTGACCTAAAGCACCGACATAGCAGACTTGCTTTTTTTTACTTGGCCAATGAATCTCCCCACTAGCCAGCTCTGACAATATAGGGTAATTTTTTACATCAATAGATGTCACACCGATTGAAATAAATTTATCTCGGATGTACGGAGTAGCCGCAACGACCGCATCTAGTTTTCGACATGCCCACCTTTCATACAGCGAAAATCCAAACGATAGCGCTTTTCTCGCCGGCTTGTTCAAATATGTCTTGGATAACAATTGCTGTGGCACATCCTCATGGGCGTCAAAAATGACTTTCTTACCCATGCTTTTTAACTTAACCCCAATGGGTATTAATTCCGGATCATGAAGGTGATAGACATCTGCAGATATTTTTATTGCAGCTTTTAAAACTCGACCAGAAGCATTACGAATTCGGTCCAACCGACCTTCTGACGCACCGACATCTATTATTTTAACGCCATTCTTCTCTTCCGTCCCTCTACCATCTGCAACCACGAGGTAAACATCGTACCCATGAATGGAAAGAGAGTTACATTCCTTTAAAAATATTCGAGTATCGTAGCGAGGGTGTGCCGATGTAAGATGAGCAACTATCATAAACACTCTATATGTTAAGACGAGTGGAGTTGTTTTGTAGACCAAACCGCCTGAGCATAGACTCCCCAAGCTAAAGCTGGTACTGGCCAAAACACCGATTTTGAGACAGCCATTAAAAGTAATGAAATAAAACTCATAGCTAACGCCATTGTCCATACAGGGTTTTCACTTCGATAGAAAAGCACTTTAGCTCCAGCGCCTAGCAAGGCCCATGCCGTTATCCCGACATAAAGAAAGAGGCCAATAACACCATAATTAGCCCAAGCAGATAAAAAATTATGAGCGTACTCGCCAGTGCTCCCGTCATCGCTGACGTGTGCGCCAAAACTTCCAAACACCGGATTCGAATAAATATTAGTCATAGCGCGCGATTTAAGCTCCTTTCTAGCCATCCAGGAGCTAGAGCTATCTAAATCTAGAACTTGTAGCTGCCTTGACGGCGCGAGCTTATCCAACATAGACCCGCCTACCAATCCGCTGGCGAATATAAGCAGAACGAATATTATTTTATATTTTGTCGATTTTAACGCCCAAACTCCTAGAAGCACTAGCGCAGCGGATATGAACGCATACAGCTCAGACCGTGCCCCAAGCACGAATAGTGAGAAAATACCTAAGGTCAGAATCGCCACGCGCTCTCTTATAGATTTTCTTACTGCGAGGAGAAAAATATTTATCACAAGAGCGCTGCGTGCAAAACCTTGATAAGTGGCTACAGCGGTCTCCGAACCTTCCGCTGCCTGTTGTCGAGCGTAGAACATTAAGTCACCTGTAGAGATGACAAAAAAGGCGAGATAGCCCACCATGAGCCAAAAACATAGAAAAAACAGTCGACTTAGTTTTTGCGATTCAAAAGGAAGCAAACACCCCACAAAAAATAAAACAAACCATAGGATTGCGGTTTCTATGGACTGGACGGCTGCCGTCCTGCTCGCTGAACCAATAAAAAAGTGAGCTACTGTCCAAAGTGTCACATACACCAGCAGCGCTACCACCCATAATAGGTACCACCCGACTTCTCTCGTTAACATCGGTGTTATCTTTGGTAGCAATATCACATATAACACAGCAAGACTCGCCGCCGTCGGGCCAAACCCCCCACCTATAAAAGGAGGAATTAATCTCAGAGAAAGAAGTGTGTGATAAACCAAGAAGCCAGGAAACAATAACGCAAACCCTACTGCTGAGACATTTCTTACTGCGCTCTTTGAGCTTATGATCATAACTATCACCACTGCTCGCTGTTTTGAAAGCCTTTTCACTAGGGGGTCTAGGCGCACCGCCGCGAGCCTTTTACGGCCTCATCTCTATATAGATCTATATCCTTGATAAAATCGAGCGCAAGCATCCCTATTAGTCGATAGCCGCGTTGAGTCAGTGCGGAAAACCTTCTGGCCCCAATGATTCCCTCAAAGCTTAGTTGTCCCCGCCCCCTAAAAACACTTCTTAACATATTAATGACCAGTCCTTGGAAAATATTTTCCTTCAACATCCATCGATAAACGCTCATACGTATCTTCTTTACATCCTTGGCATTATCTTTAGGAATCTCCCGCTCAGCTTCAGTTCCGCTTACCCATATCACATAATTAATGTACCAGTCTTTGTTCTTTCTTATTTCTATCGGGGCTTTGTTCCAGAACTCAACGAAAGATCGATCCCAAAGCGGCATCCACCAGTCGAACTCAAAGAACTCATAAGCCCTAACTGAGTTAACTAGGTATTTAGCTTGGCGCTCCTGCCACTCCCAACATGTAATCACTGATATTGGCGACGCTGTATAGCTCAAGATGCCGTCTATATTTGTTATTATTTTATTATGTAATTCTTGCGACATAACGTCGGGGGGAGCAAAGTTGTATTTTTTCTTTAGTAGCCACTCCGCAATATCCTCGCGATCAAACTCCTCAGAAACATCTTTGAGGTGACTAAATACAGCCATGGCGCCGTGACCGGGAACAAAAACGCAGTCTTTTTTTATTACACTTTTATTTTTTAGCTCTCTAACTGCCAGCCAGTCCTGCACATGTGCCACGCTATTCAATCCCGATGCTGTATATTGATACCACCTGAATTCGCTTGACGAACCAGCTGACCTCCACGCAGCGGCGGTGTACGGCACGTATACCCAGGCAACCCCCAAAGCACCTGCGATTTCCTTGCTGTATTTTGAATCTTTATTCCCGGGTCGGCCGTATGTAAACGCGAGGATGTTTTTATAACCAAGCTGTTTTAGCTTAATTAAAATTAGCCTAGAATCGTATCCGCCGCTTAGAGGCACCACAATCTGACGCCCGGCGGCATATTCAATTAGGCGATTCACACACTCATCTACAACATTATCTAGCCGGTTTTTTTCGCATGTCGTTTCATCGGTATTTTCTACGCCGGACGGCAAAAATCGAAAATATCTCGCCACTTCGATTTCCAGACGCTGATTTTCATCTTGGCTAACCTGTATATATTCCCCAGCCTGCAGCTGTCTTATACCGTCATACAATGTGTCATGTCCCGACACATACCCTGCAAGCTGAAATTCGTCGCGCGCGACCCTTGTTATCTCATTCGCGTTTATTTCCTCACGAAGCCACTCTGCATCATCTGAGATAAGAAACCCATTTTTGCTCTCTACGTAATACAGGGGGATCGATCGTATATGGTCAACAGCTGCAAACAATCCATTTCGCCCCTTCTTTACCACGGCAAAAAACCCGTTTACCTGTGACAATGCGTTAACATATTCAACTGGAGTTTCGGCACTCTTCAGGGCGGCGGCCCCATCGGTTAACGTCCCCCGTTCGCACCAAGTAATATCATTGGCCTCGGAAAGTTTTTTCCAACTTTTCGACTGTAGGCGCACCTGTATTTGGGTCATACATAAGCCTTACGAAACATTAAATAATAATGACCAGCTATTAAAGCGAGGCAAACGGCCCCTGCTAGCACCCAGCCAGCCGCTGTAACTTCTAACAGCCTTGCAACCCACAAAGGAGCGGAAATCATCCCAGAGACTAACAATGCCCGTAGTGCTGGCTGCAAGATCATGTTGAATTTATTTCCGGTTATTCGGGCGATCCATATCAGGAATCCGCCCCAACATATAGCGCTTGAGAGGGAATAAAGGATTACGGCGACTATCAGCTGCCCATACCACGCACCCACCGCTATCGCGACGACTCGCACGGCCAGTAATCCGATTTGGAATATGAGACCATGTTGCTCTTTCTCCATAACAGAGAACAGCGTGCTCAAGGGTGAAGTGATAAAGACCATATAGATCCATGGCGTCATCCATCGCGCAAAATCTCCCGCTTCCCGCCATCCCCGGCCAAATGCTAATTCGAATGCCTCAGGGCTCACTATCATAAGCATTACGGCTGGTGGCATTGCAATCTGTGCTAACTTGTCGTGTACGCTACAAACCAAGTTACCCAACCGCTGCTCCCTGTATGCTTCAGCTGCGTTAGAAAAGAAAACTTTTCCGATAGCTTCGCCAACTAATGATATTGGAAGAGCCAGCACTCGATGGGCTAATGCATATAGCCCGGCAGCGCTGGCGCTAAACAGCGCCGCGAACATTAACGGAGGAAGTTGTTTACCAGCAACGTTAAAAAGCCCTGACCAGGTAGAGTAGAGCGGCAGATATTTGTACCGTTTAGCTACTGTAAGTACGTTGAGGATCCCCCGATCACGAAACGAGGGATCGCGAAATGCCGACCGTCCAAGCGCCCATATACCCACGCCTTGCCCCCCCGCTTGCCCAGCTACTAACGCACCGACTCCTAATTTGAATCCGCACAGCTGGATCGCCAACGTGCCGACAGATTGTCGAATCCGGGTCTTAGCGATTAAGGGAAACTTTTTGGTTCGTATAGCCCAATAATTAAGAGCTTTATACGTTCCTTGAAAGAGAACACCCAAGGGCAACAGCCAAAATATATCTGCTAATAGCGGCACGCCTAAAGCGGAGGCTATTGCCTTGCCGAACATTGCCACCAACATTGCTGTGACTAATGTTGTTAACCCGGTTATCCCCAGTGATAAAACCAGCAACCGCGCGGCGTCTCGTCCATCTTGAGGGAGCGGTATTGCTAACTCATAACGCATACTGGAAACGACGGCGGCTATTGCGAGTAACCCGACATACACCGCGAGCACTCCAAAGTCCTCAGGGCTGTACAGTCGCGTCAGCAAGGGTGCTGCTAACACCAGTATCATCTGAGCGCCAGCGGTTCCGCCGACAAGCACGCTCACGCCTCTCGCAAAACTGTTCGTAGGTAAAATCTTGCGGACAAGTCTTGATACTTTACCGCTACGCATTATAACCACCAGCCAGTAAAAACAGTGATACCCCCACAAGGGGTGTTCACTTTTTAACCGCCATCATGATTTCCGAAATTTTTTGTATCATAGCTTCCGACAAATAAGGGTGCATTGGTAGTGATAACACTTTTCGCGCTGCTTCATCACCAATAAGCAGCTGGACTGCACTAGCAACTGCTGGTTGCTTATTTAGTGGAATAGGATAATGTACAGCAGTTGGAACTCCGTTATTACTTAAAGCTTCCTGTATAGCAGAACGATTATTTGCTTTGATAGTGTATTGAGCGTATACGCTTTTGTTATGCGGCTCAACGTAAGGTATTGTTGCGATTTCAATTCTACCGATGGCCTCGTTATAACGCATAGCGGCCTCCTGTCGGAGCTGAATCTCATCTTCAAATATTTCCAGCTTTGGCAACAGAATGGCCGCCTGCAACGTATCCAAGCGGCTGTTCACGCCTACGCGAACATGGTGATAACGCCGGTCCTGTCCATGACGAGCTATCTGTCTCAGCACAACAGCCAGTTCATCGTCGTTCGTAAAAATAGCTCCCCCGTCCCCATAACAGCCCAAGGGTTTGCTTGGGAAGAAGCTTGTACAGGCAATCGTGGTCAGGTTGCAGGAACGCTTCCCTTTATAGGTTGCGCCGAAGCTCTGGGCAGCATCTTCTATTACCGGTATGCCGTACTTCGCAGCGATAGCGTTGATCGCGTCAAGATCGGCGCATTGCCCGTATAAGGAGACGGGGATAATCGCCTTCGTACGAGGTGTAATGGCTGCTTCTAGTAGTGTGGGGTCTAGATTGTAGGTCCGAGGATCAATATCCACATACACCGGCTTCGCTCCGAGGAGCGCGACGGTCTCTGCGGTGGCGATGTATGTGAATCCGGGGGTGATTACCTCGTCACCTGGGCCAATACCAAGGGCCATCTGAGCAATCTGCAGCGCATCTGTGCCATTGGCGCAGGTGATGCAATATTTGGCGCCAACGAAATCCGCCAGCTTTTCTTCCAGCTCGGCCACTTCAGGGCCGAGGATATATTGTCCGTGAGCCAGGACGCGCTGGATCCCAGCGTCAATCTTGTCCTTGATGCGTGCTTGCTGAGCTTTCAGATCAATAAATTCAATCATTTTTAGTGCGCTTCCACTTTGCTTAATACGGTGCCTTCCAGGATGTATTTCGCGCCGGTATGCGGGCAGATGACCTCTCCCTCTCCTTGGACTGGCAAAGCCAGCTGCTCGCCAAATTCACTCATCCAGCCAATCTGTTTCGCTGGCACGCCCACCATCAAAGCGTAGGCCGGCACATCCTTGTTGATAACCGCACCCGCGCCGACAAAAGCGTACTCGCCAATGGTTACACCACAGACGATCGTGCAGTTGGCGCCGAGAGTTGCCCCTTTTTTTACCAAGGTGTCGCGGTATTGATCTTTACGTTCAATCAGTGAGCGGGGGTTATAGACGTTGGTGAATACCATGCTGGGTCCGCAGAACACGCCCTGTTCAAGGGTGACGTTGTCATATACCGACACGTTGTTCTGAACCTTGCAGTCGTCCCCAATCACAACCTTGTTGCCGACGAATACGTTTTGCCCGAGCGATACGCCTTTGCCGATACGCGCGCCGGCGCATACATGTACGAAATGCCAGACGCGCGAGCCTTCACCTATCTGTGCACCCTCATCCACGATTGCGCTGGGGTGCTGGTAATAATCAGCCATGCAACACCTTCTTCAGCAGGGGGTGGGGATTTTCCGGGTTTTTCACTACTTCAGCCTTGCGCATCACATCCACGGTCTCGATGGCAGCGCGGTTGTCTTCCACGCCATATCCCTGCCCAGCCAGAATGCGCTGGTAGCTTTGAGTGTGGAGGTCGGTAAAGCCACCGGAGAACTCCAGCTCCTCGCCTTCGATATCGATGCTGCGATAGGTGAGCTTCTCGCCCTGGACGGCGTTCTCCGGCAGATGGTTTGCGTCGATGGAGAGGAACCAGCGTACATTGGCGCGCTCGTACTTCAGGAAGCCGGACGAGGTCTTTTCATCGCGGTAATGCACTTCGTTATGAGTGATCTTGCCGAAGATGAAATGCAGCATGTCGTAAAAATGCACGCCGATATTGGTGGCGACACCACCTGACTTCTCGTCAAAGCCCTTCCAGGATTTCAGGTACCACTTGCCGCGCGACGTCAGGTAGGTGAGATCCACATCAAACACTTTACCTGGGGGAGCGGCCTGGACCTTCTCGCGCAGAGCGATGATGGAGGGGTGCAAGCGCAGCTGCAGGATGGAGTTGACCTTGGCGCCGTATTCTTTTTCGTAGCGGTTCAGGGTATCCAGGTCAGAAGTATTCAGTACCAGCGGCTTCTCGCATATAACGTCAATGCCGTTCTGTAGGGCGAACTTCATATGCGGCAGATGTAGATAGTTCGGCGAACATATAGCCACGTAATCAAGCTTCTGGCCGCTCTGCTTCAGGTCTTCAACAAAACCGGAGAACTCTTCAAACTCAGTAAAGAATTCGGCGTCAGGGAAGTGGCTGTCCATGATGCCGACAGAGTCATTCACATCCATGGCGACCACCAGGTTATTGCCGGTTTCCTTGATGGCTTTCAGATGGCGCGGGGCGATATACCCTGCCGCGCCAATCAACGCGAAATTTTTCATTTTTATCCTTAACGTCTACTGACTGGCTTCAAGCCTTGATGATGTTTTCTGCCGGGGTGCGATATTTGCCCCTGCTGTCGACGAGCACGCGTGCATGCCGCTGGATCAGCTCGTAATCGAACTTGTCATGGTCCGTGGCCAGTACCACAGCATCGAAGCTGGCGATATTTTCTGCCGTCATCGACTCACTGCTCAGCTCGAAGTGGTGTTCTCGCATTTTCGGGAATACGGGCACATGCGGATCGCTGTACGCGACGACGCCGCCTTTGGCTTCAATGAGCTCCATCAGCTCGACAGAGGGGGACTCCCGCATGTCATCCACGTTCTTCTTGTAAGCAATACCCAATACCAGAACGCGGCTGCCCTTCAGGGATTTACCATTTTCATTGAGGCCATCCATCAGCTTGCTGAGAACGTACGCAGGCATTGCGCGGTTCACTTCGCCGGACAGCTCGATAAAACGGGTATGCAGGCCGTACTCGCGCGCCTTCCAGGTGAGGTAGAAGGGGTCAATCGGTATGCAGTGACCACCCAGACCCGGGCCGGGGTAATAGGGCGTAAAGCCAAACGGCTTGGTCGCAGCGGCGTCTACCACCTCGAAGATGTCGATACCCATGCGGTCAGCAACGACTTTCATTTCGTTAACCAGGCCGATGTTCACGGCGCGGTGGATGTTCTCCAGCAGCTTGGTCATCTCCGCAGCTTTGGTTGAGCTCACCGGCACCACCCGATCGATCGCCTGCTCATACAGCGCTATACCAACCTCCAGACAAGCGGGCGTATGGCCGCCGATCACCTTTGGAATGGTGCGGGTCTCGAAGTCGGGGTTGCCTGGGTCTTCCCGCTCGGGCGAGTACACGAGGAAGATATCCTTGCCCACTACCAGACCACCCTCCTCCACTCGCGGCAGCAGCTCTTCTTCGGTAGTACCCGGATAGGTGGTACTTTCAAGAGAGACCACCTGTCCCGCCCGCAGATACGGTTTGAGCGCATCCGTGGTGTTGATCACGAAGCTCATGTCCGGCTCGCGATATTTGTTCAGAGGTGTCGGAACGCAGAGAATTACCGAATCACACTCGCTGATGCGGCTGAAATCGGTCGTTGCTTCGAACCCGCTTTCTCGTGCGGCCGCTATCTTTTCGGCAGGAATATGCTCGATATAACTTTTCCGCGCATTCAGCTTGCTTACCTTGCTCTCGTCAATATCAATCCCCAGAACGCGAAAGCCGATGGCGTTGTAGCGAAGCATCAACGGGAGGCCCACGTATCCCAGGCCTACGACGCCAATCAGCGCTTCCTTTTGCTTGAGCTTCTGGACGGTTGTTTGTTGCGTATTTGCAGTCATATCGAGACCTGATTTTCAGTTGGGTGGTTGTTGAATGGTGTGTAAAAGGATTATTCGACGGTGACGGACTTGGCCAGATTCCGGGGCTTGTCCACATCGGTCCCCTTAACCAATGCCACGTGATAGCTGAGCAGTTGTAACGGAATGGTGTAGACAATCGGCGAGACGCTTTCATATACCCACGGCATGCTCAGGTGCGTGATCCCGTCGCCGTTATCCAGCTCTGCCCTCTCGCAGGCGAAGTTGATCAGCTGGCCACCGCGGGCGCTGACTTCCTGCAGGTTGGACTTGAGCTTTTCCAGCAGGCTGTCGCTGGGGGCGACGCTTACTACGGGCATGTTCTCGTCCACCAGGGCCAGCGGGCCGTGCTTGAGTTCGCCGGCGGCGTAGGCTTCTGCGTGGATGTACGAGATTTCCTTGAGTTTGAGTGCCCCTTCCATGGCGATGGGGTAATGGGGGCCGCGGCCAAGGAACAAGGCATGCTGCTTGTTGGTGAAGGTGGCGGCGAGCGTTTCGATGTGCTGGTCCAGATGCAGGACCTTTTCTATCAGGCGCGGCAGACCGCGGAGGGCGCGGACGTTGGCGCTGATCATTTCAGGGGCGCGGTGGTTGGCCTGGGCCAGCGCGGTGGTCAACCACAGCAGGGCAACCAGCTGGGTGGTGAAGGCCTTGGTGGAGGCTACGCCGATCTCCGGGCCGGCTTTGGTCAGCAGGCGCCAGTCCGCTTCGCGTACCAGCGAGCT
>Ga0209075_1003368_pt1 | contig 13378 bp, 10 predicted proteins | sample Stecom2011_FD_187523 | JGI IMG/M metagenome (GOLD analysis project Ga0209075, IMG submission 187523) | Agricultural soil microbial communities from Utah to study Nitrogen management - Steer compost 2011 (SPAdes) (version 2) | ecosystem: Environmental > Terrestrial > Soil > Agricultural land... | reverse complement strand
TCGCCGCGCGGCTGTTCCCCACCACGCGCTCGCGCTCCTTCATCACCTCCGGCGGCCTGGGCACCATGGGCTTCGGCCTACCCGCCGCCATCGGCGCCGCCAAGGCCCGCCCGGGCGAGACGGTGGTCTGCGTGGCCGGCGACGGCTCCCTGCAGATGAACATCCAGGAGCTGGCCACGCTCTACAAGCTGCAGCTGCCCGTGATCATCGCCATCCTCAACAACGGCGTGCTCGGCATGGTGCGGCAGTGGCAGGAGATGTTCCACGCCCAGCGCTACAGCGAGATCTACCTGGCCGACTCCAACCCGGACTTCGCCAAGCTGGCGGCCGCCTACGGCATCGAGGGCCACAACGTGTTCGATAGGGAGGACGCCCGGAAGCGCATAGGCGAGGCGATCGCCGCCAAGAAGCCGGTCCTCCTCAACTTCTTCGTGTACGAGGCCGAGAAGGTGTTCCCCATGGTGCCGGCGGGCGCCGGTATCGACGAGGTGATCCTGGGCGACCAGGAGCCGGAGGACGCCGAGCGGAAGCCCGAGCGCGAAGTGGTGGAAGCGTGAGCCGCCACGTCATCAGCGTCACCGTGCGCGACCGCCCCGGCGTGCTGGTGCGCATAGCCAGCCTCATCGCCAGGCGCGGTTTCAACATCGAGTCGCTCTCGGTGGCCAGGTCGGAGGAGCCCGGGCTCAGCCGCACCACGTTCGTCGTGGTGGGCGACGACCCCACCCTGGAGCAGGTGCAGAAGCAACTCAAGAAGCTGCTCGACGTGATCGAAGTGATAGACCACTCGGTGGCCAAGTACGTGGACCGCGAGCTCATGCTCATCAAGGTACGGGTGGCCAACCCCGAGGAACGCGTCGAGATCCGGCAGGTGGCGCAGGACTTCCGCGCGCGCATCGTGGACGTGGCGCGCAGCGCCCTCATCTTCGAAGTCACGGGAGACGAGGGCAAGATCGATGCCTTCATCGAGCAGATGCGCCCCTTCGGCATAGTCGAACTCATCCGCACCGGGCGGGTGGCCCTCGGCCGCTCCGCCCTGGACACGCCGGACGCCGGCGTGGATCCGCAAGCCACCACTAGCCCCGATTCCGCGGCCGCTGGCCGCCCCAACTAGGAGAAGCAGAACAGATATGGCAAACATCTACTACGACGACGACGCCAACTTAGGCCACCTGACCGGCAAGACCGTAGCCGTGATCGGCTACGGCAGTCAGGGACACGCCCATGCACTCAACGCCCACGAGTCGGGGGTGGACGTGGTGGTGGGCCTGCGCCGCGGTTCGGCCTCCTGGGCCGAGGCGGAGGCCGCGGGCCTCAAGGTGATGGAGGTGCCGGAGGCCGCCAAGGTCGGCGACCTAGTGATGATCCTGCTGCCCGACGAGGTGCAGGGCAGCGTGTTCGAGCGCGACATCAGGCCCAACCTGGAGGCCGGCAACGCCGTCCTATTCGCTCACGGCTTCAACATCCACTTCGGTCAGGTCGTGCCGCCCAAGGACGTGGACGTCTTCATGGTGGCGCCCAAGGGGCCCGGCCACCTGGTGCGCCGCGTGTACACGGAAGGCGCCGGGGTGCCCTGCCTCATGGCCATCCATCAGGACGCCACGGGCAACGCCCGTAACCTGGCGCTGGCGTACGCCAAGGCCATCGGCGGTGCCCGCGCCGGGGTGCTGGAGACCACCTTCCGGGAGGAGACCGAGACGGACCTCTTCGGCGAGCAGGCCGTGCTGTGCGGCGGCGTGTCCGCCCTCATGCAGGCCGGCTTCGAGACGCTGGTGGAGGCCGGCTACGACCCCGAGATCGCCTACTTCGAGTGCCTGCACGAGATGAAGCTGATCGTGGACCTCATCTACGAGGGCGGTATGGAGCGCATGCGCTACTCCGTCTCCAACACTGCCGAGTACGGCGATTACCGCACGGGCCCCCGCATCGTCACGGACGAGACCAAGGCCGAGATGCGCAAGGTGCTCTCCGAGATCCAGAGCGGCCAGTTCGCCCAGGAGTTCCTGATGGAGAACCTCACGGGCCAGCCCAGGCTGAAGGCGGGCCGGAAGAACACCGAGAACCACCAGCTGGCCCAGACCGGCGCCCGCCTCCGGCGGATGATGCCGTTCATCTCCGGCCCCAAGGACTGATGGGCGCGGCGGGCACGGAACCGCTCGCCAGCACCCACACGAGAGGACCCTCACGAACAGACCACCCACAGGAGGAGTGACGTGGCCTACATCAAGTTCTTCGACACCACCCTGCGCGACGGCGAGCAGAGCCCGGGCGTTGCGCTGAACACGCAGCAGAAGCTCGAGATCGCGCACACGCTGGCGCGCCTCAAGGTCGATATCATCGAGGCGGGCTTCCCGGCCACCTCGCAGGGCGACTTCGATTGCGTGCACGAGATCGCCAAGCAGGTGAAGGGTCCGGTCATCGCCGCGCTGGCCCGCACGCACCGCGGGGACATCGAGCGCGCCGCCGAGGCCATCGCCCCCGCCGGCGAGAAGGGGCGCATCCACATCTTCACCAGCGCCTCCGACATCCAGCTGGAGTACATGCTGCGCAAGACGCGCCAGGAGGTGCTGGCCATCTCGGAGGAGATGATCCGCCTGGCCAAGTCGTTCACGGATGACGTGGAGTTCTCGGCCCAGGACTGCATGCGCGCCGACCCCGAGTTCGTCTACGAGCTGGTGCGCACCGCCATCGCCGCGGGCGCCACCACCGTGAACATCCCGGACACCACCGGCTACGGCACGCCCGCCGACTACGGTGCCCTCATCCGCAACGTCTTCGAGCACGTGCCCGAAGCGCACGGCGTGACCATCAGCACCCACTGCCACAACGACCTGGGCATGGCCACGGCCAACACCTTGGCGGCGGTGGAGAACGGCGCCACCCAGGTGGAAGTGACGATCAACGGCATCGGCGAGCGCGCCGGCAACACCTCGCTGGAGGAGGTGGCAATGGCGCTCTACACACGTAAGGACCACTACGGCCACGACATCGGCATAAACACGCGCGAGCTCTACCGCGCCTCGCGCCTCGTGTCGCGCTACACGGGCATGATGGTCCAGGCCAACAAGGCCGTGGTGGGGGAGAACGCCTTCGCGCACGAGGCCGGCATACACCAGGACGGCGTGATCAAGCACAAGGGCACCTACGAGATCATGAACGCCGAGCTGGTGGGCCGCGAGGCGGGTGTGCTGGTGATGGGTAAGCACTCGGGTCGCAACGCCTTCAGGCAGCGCCTGGAGGAGCTGGGCTACGAGACCACCAAGGAGCAGCTCGACGTGCTCTTCAAGCAGTTCAAGGAGCTGGCGGACGTGAAGCAGAGCGTCACCACGGAGGACCTGCGCGCGCTGGTGGAGAACCAGCTCGTCAAGGTGGCCGAGACCTTCCGCCTGGAGCACATCCAGTTCCAGTCCGGCAGCGGCGGCATAACCCCCCAGGCGCTGGTGAGGCTGCGTACGCCCGACGAGGTGCTCGAGGCCAGCGCCACGGGCTCCGGCCCGGTGGACGCCGCCTACTCCGCCCTGCGCAGCCTGACGCCGGTGCCGTTCACGCTGGAGAGCTACGACCTCAAGGCCATCGGCAGCGGCACCGACGCCCTGGGTGAGGTCACCATCCGCGTGGCGGCCGGCGACCAGACGCTCTACGGCCGTGCCATCTCCACCGACGTGGTGCAGTCATCCGTACTGGCCTACGTGGACGTGATGAACAAGCTGGCCGCCGGCCTGGGGCGCTCGAAGGCGGAAGCGCGCAACATGACCATGGCCGTCTGAGCCGTCAGACCCGTCTGAGCCGTCCGCACGGCTAGGCGCGGCGCCCGGAGTCCATGGACCGTTCGTGACCGGTCCGTGGCCCGGGCGCCTCCGATGGCACGGGTGATAGTGCCGCCGTTGAAGTAGGGAGCGACGGCTCTCAGTGGTAAGCGACGATGGTGCCGTCCAGAGCGGCCACCACCACCCCGTCCCCGACGGGTAGAGGGCTGGCCTGGACCGCAGCGTTGGCTACCTTGTCCGTGTGCAGCACGCGCCCACTACGGGCGTCCAGCACTATGAGGTCACCGCCCTCGGTGGCCACGTATAAGTTGCCGGCGGCCACCACGGGTGTGGCGGTCACCGGCGCGGGCAGCGGCCTGGTCCAGACGTCGTCGCCGCTCTTCAGCGACAGCGCGTGGAGGCGCTGGCCCCAGGAGACCACGTAGACGTATTCGCGCCACACCACGGGCGTGCTCCACTGCTCGCCCTCGAGGTCGTAGCTCCAGAGCACGTCGCGCTTCCGGATGTCGAAGGCGTGCACCTCGCCCGCTCGCACGGGAATGAGCAGCACCCCCTGAGCGGCGGAGGGGGGAGACGCCAACGGTCCCACCTCCACCTTGAAGGTGTGGCCGCCGTCCGAGAGGCGCACGGAGTGCAGCCAGCCGTCGCGCGTGGCCACGAAGCCGTAGCCGGCGTGCACGGTGGGCGGCGTGGTGCCGGCGGCCGACAGGGGAGTGCTCCAACGCTCCTCTCCGTCGATGCCCCCCAGCCGCGCCAGCGCCGCGCCTCTGGTGACCACCAGGTCCTGCCCCACGGGCGCCACCCCAGCGATCTCGGCTTCCAGCTGCTGCCAGGCCACCTCGCCTCTGGGCCACTGCAGCGCGCGCAAGCTGCCGTCGCGGCTCGTGAGGAAGAGGTGCTCGCCCAGCGCCACCGGGGGTTGGCTCGCCTCGTCGTGCAGTTCGAAGACGGCCTGCACCCCGCCGTCGGCGGGCCGCATGACGGCCAGCGCGTCGGAGCGCAGGCCGCAGAGCAGGAAGCCGTGCGAGGCGGCCAGACCGGAGGGGAACTGCGGTCCCTCGTCCAGCGCCACCGTCCAGCGGCGCGTGAGGGCGGTGGGGTTGGGCGGCCCTGCGGGGTAGCTGCCCGCACGGCTGGGCCCGGCTAGGGGGAGCTCGGTGGCCCGCGCCAACTCGGCGCTGCGCACAGCCCGTAGCGCGTCCGCCACCGCCCAGCCCGACGTGGGCCGGCGTGACGGGTCCTTCTGCAACAGGTTGAGGATGAGCACCTCCAGCGCCTCGGGGATCTGCGGGTTGATCTCGCGCGGGGGCGTCACCTGGCCGTAGACGTGCTGGTAGAGCACCGCCTGATCGTTGTCAGCGTCGAAGGCGGCCACGCCCGTAGCGGTGCGGTAGAGGACGGCTCCGAAGGCGTAGAGGTCGGTGGCGGCTCCGGTGGGCTCGCCCGTGGCTTGTTCGGGTGCCATGTACTGGGGCGTTCCCAGGGTGAAGCCGGTGCGGGTGAGCGCCTTGGAGGTCTCCGTCAACTGCACCAGGCCGAAGTCCATGACCTTGGGCGTTCCCTGGCCGGTTACGAGGATGTTGCGGGGGGTGAGGTCGCGGTGGACCATGCCCAGCCGGTGCACGTAGCCGAGCGCCTCCGCCACGGTGATGGCGGCGCCCAGCAGGCGGTCCACGCTCTCGGGGTCGGGCTCGTAAGGACCCAGGTCCGTGATGGGCCCACCCTCGATCAGTTCCATGGCGAAGTAGACGCTCTCGCCCAACCCCAGGTCGTATATGGCCACGATGCCGCGGTGGTTGAGCCGCGCCAGCGCCCTGATCTCCCGCCGGAAACGCTCGCTGTCGGCCTCGGTGAGGTGCGGTCTGAGGACCTTCAGCGCAACGGTGCGCTCGAGGTGCGTGTCGCGCGCACGGAACACGTGCGCCATGCCCCCGACCCCCAATGGGCCGAGCACCTCGTAGCGGTCGTCGACCAGCTCACCGTTCTCGAACACGGATGCCTGGGACTAACCGTCGTACAGGACCTTGAGGATCTCGGGATCGATCTCGCCATCCTCCACGGCCCGGTTGAGCATCTCGATGCCCAGCCGCACCACCTCGGACTTGGAGACCAACCTCTCCGTGTTGGAGAGCTGATAGGCCGTCTTGGTAAGTAGCGAGTCCTGCTCCTCGGTGATGACTACCTGGAGGCGCTTGCTCTTCTCACGCTTTGCCACCGGTGCTCCTTTCGCTGATCGCCGAGGCGAACGTCGGTGACCGCTGAACGCGGCATCTTGCGGTGATGAGCGCATGTTACCACTCATGTGCATGCGCTTGACACCCTGCAACTACCACCATACACTGCAGTTGAGGTTGATGTGTAAGTTACTCATCCTGAGTCGATGCCCAAATGCAACATCTTCCTCATCACCAGAGCCCTCCGGCCCGGTATCCTCGGACCCGAGGCACGGTGAGCGACACCTGTCAGAGGGAGCCTAGATGACCGAAAACCACGACGTCCTGCTGATCAACGGCGGCAAGGCCCTGGCAGGCGAGTTGCCCGTCAACCGCGCGAAGAACTCCGCCCTGTACCTCATGCTGGCCGCGCTCCTGACGGACGAGCCCGTGGTTCTGAAGGACGTCCCGCGCCTCTCGGACGTGCTCATCAGCGAGGAGATCCTGCGCCACGTGGGTGTGACCACCAGCTGGCAGGGCCCCGACCTCCACCTGCACGCCGCCAACCTCACCACGCACCACGCTCCCTACTCGCTGGTCAGCAAGATGCGCGCCAGCTTCGTCATCATGGGTGCGCTGCTGGCCCGCACGGGCGAGGCCCGGGTATCCATGCCCGGCGGCTGCGCCTTCGGCCCCCGTCCTGTCGATAGGCACCTGGCGGCGTTCGACGCCCTGGGTGTGACCATCGAAGAGGAGGAAGGCGACTTCTACGCTCAACGCTCCGCGCCGCTAAGTGGCACGGTGCAGTTCGAGGCGCCCACCGTGGGCGGCACGCAGAACGTGCTGCTCGCCAGCGCGTTGGGCGAAGGCGAAGTGATCATCGAGAACGCCGCGCTGGAGCCCGAGGTCCCCGACCTGGCCAACATGCTCAACGCCATGGGCGCCGACATCCAGGGTGCCGGCACCTCCACCATCGTCGTGAGAGGCGCCCGCCGACTGCACGGCGTGACCTACCGACCCATCGCCGACCGCATCGAAGCCGGCACGTACCTGCTGGCCGCGGCGGCCACGCGGGGCAGCCTCACCCTCACCGACGTGGAACCCGACAACCTGGACGCCGTCCTGAACGCGCTTCGGGACACCGGCGTGAAGGTGCGGTGCGGGGAGAACAGCATCAGCATCGATGCCAGCGGGCCGCTCAAGCCCACGGACATCGAGGCCGACGTCTTCCCGAGCGTGCCCACCGACCTGCAGGCGCCGTTCACGGCCTACCTGGCGACCATCCCCGGCATGAGCCGCGTTCGCGACCACGTCTACACCGGCCGTTTCACGCACGTCGATGAACTGGTGCGCACGGGCGCCCGCATGGCGCTCGAGGAGAACCAGCTCGAGATCCGCGGCGGCAAGCTCAAAGGCGCCGCCATGCACGCGGCCGACATCCGCGCGGGCGGTGCCCTGATCGTGGGGGCTCTGGCCGCCGAGGGCGCCTCCGAGATCGGCGGCATGGTCTACGTGGACCGCGGCTACGCCGACCTAGCGGAGAGGCTGCGCTCGTTGGGCGCCGCGGTGGAGCGCATGGGCACGCCGGCCCTCGCCCCGCATGTGAGCGTGGGCGACTGAACGGAGCACACTGACAACCTGACCTTCACCGCCCGTCCGGTAGCTGCTACTCGGCGGGCGGTTCCTTTTCGTCCTCGGAGGCGGGAGGGGCGCTGGCCGCGGGGGCGCGCGCGCCCGCCTTCTTCGAGCGCGAGGCGGGGTGCCAGAAGCTCTCGCCATCCTCGGCCACGTCACCGAAGAGTCCGTCGTCCTCCGACCCTTCGCCCACCAGGAACGAATGATCCACGGCGGTACTGAAAGCCGAGCGGGGGGTGCGGACGCCCTCGGAGGGGGAGGCCCCGCTGGGCGCAGCCGCTGCTTCGGAGCCGGAGCTAGGTTCCGGATCGCTGTCGTCCACGACCAAGGCGCCGTCGTCGACCTCACCGGCCTCACCGACCTCATCAGCTGACGCGGCCGGTTCCGTTGGGGGTTCGATGGACGGTTCGGCGGCGTCCTCCTCCGGTGTCTCGCCCGGCACCTCCTCCGGTGCCGCATCAGGCAACTCCTCCGGAGATTCGTCCGGAACGTCCTCAGGAGCCTCGGCCCGCGGATCGGGCACCACTTGCCCCTCGTCGGTGTCGAACGCCAGCAGGGTCGAGGCCACATCGAGGTCGTCGCCGGTGTCGCCAGGCTCGCCAGTGTGGCCGGTGTCGCCGGTGTCGCCGGTCCCGCCGGACTCGCCAGCCTCGACCGGGCCCTGATCCGCCGGGGCCTCGTCGGCCGCGGCCACGGGGTCGCGTGCAGCCCCCGTATCGGCCTCGCTACCGACCTCGGTGGCGCCCTCCGCGCCCTCCGCCACCTCGGGCTGGGTCACGGGCGCCGGAACGCGCCCCCGTAGCACCAGGCCCACCAGGGCCAGCGCCACGCCGCCCGCCATGACCCACAACCAGGGGGAGAACGGTAAGCCCCCACCCTCCGCGCGCTCCGGGGCGGGGAGGACCCCGCGCCGCAGAGCCGCCGCCTGCGTTTCCTGATCCTGGGCCAGAAGGTCGATCACGGGGGTCACCTGCTGGCCGCCCGAGAACGCCCAGGGCGAGGGTGAAGCGCTGATGGGCCGCCAGCCGTCCGGCGAGAAGGGGTCATGCACACCCGTCATGGCGAAGACGTCTACCTGGCCCTCGGGATCGAAAGTCCAGGGTAGAGCCATGGAGAGGACGTTGCCCGAGCGCACGATGTTCAGCGGCACGTAGCTGAGTACCTGCGGCACCTCGCCCACGGCCTCAGTCAGGTCGGCCGGCACCTCGGACTCCAGGGCGACCTCTCCGGCACCTTCCGTCGTGACCGCCCCGTCCTCCGCTGCTTCCGTTGGGTCCGTTGTGGGAACCGCACCGTCCTGGGCTTCGGCCTCTTCAGGCCCCGGGTCCGCCTGCTCGGGCACGGCACCCGCGTAGGTCACGCCCCAGGCGCCCTCGGCGGAGATCCTCACGGCGTGCTGCCAGCCAGAACCCGAGGGCAGCAGCATGTTCGGGCCGCTCAAGGTCTGGTCGGCGCCGCCTTCCCCCGAGTCCAAGTAAACGTCGATGACCGCCAGCATGCCGCTCACGTCGAACTGGCCGGCCTCCTCCAAGCGCAGGGCCTCGTCGACGGTGTCAGCCTGGGCCGCTGCGACGTCCTCGTCGGCTTCCGAAGCTGCCGCGTCCTCCCGGCCGCCGCCCGGCACCGACGCCCCCAGCGCGCCCATGGTCACCTGCAGCGTGGCCTCGCCCGCGTCGTTGACGTCGAGCGTGACCCCCTGCAGGTCGAACATGGCTACGTTGGCGTAGACGGGCGAGGTGGGCGGGGTCAACTCGCCGTCGCCGATGGCGTCGCCGGATGGATCGGTCAGGGTGAGCGCGAAGAGAGCGAGCAGGGTGACGAGGTTCACGAAAGAGCTGCCTCCGGGGCCTGCTGCGTCAGCGGCTCGGGCTCCACGCTGGCCACGGCCATCTCGGCCAGCACGCGCGCCAACATGACCGAATCGTGCTGCGCGTACTCGCCCCGCCCGAGCATCGGCACGGGCATGAGGCGGATGCCCGCCTCCGCGAAGGCGGCGGTGGAGGCCTCGACCACCTGCGCGCCTTCCGATACGTAGTTCTTCAGGCGCTCAGGGTCTATCGGCGTGCTGTTCACCAGCACCACGTCCGGCGCGCGGACCCCGTGGCGCGTGATGGCCTCCACGTGGGCGAACGCGTCGAAGCCGTCCGTCTCGCCCACCTCGGTCATGATGTTCGCCACGTACACCAGCTTGGCATCGGTGCGGTTGATGGCGTCGCGGATGGCGGGCACGAGCGCAGGGGGGATCGTACTGGAGAAGAGGCTGCCGGGGCCCAGCACGACCAGGTCGGCGGCCAGCAGGGCGGCCACCACTTCGGGCGGGCCCTCGGGGTCGCTAGGCTCTATGCGCAGGGACTGCACGGCGCCCGGCACCTCCCGCAACTGTTCCTCTCCCGTCACCTCCACGCCCCCCTCCTTGGTGACGACCAGGTTAACCGGTTGGGCGGTAGCGGGGTAGACGCTGCCCGAGAGGCTGAGTAGGCGGTTGATGACCCGCAGCGCCTGACCGAAGTCGCCCTGCATCTCCGTGACGGTGGCTATGAGCAGGTTGCCGAAGGTGTGGCCGCGCAGCTCCTTGCCGCGCGTGAAGCGGTACTGCATCAGCCTCGTGAGTTCCGACTCGTTGTCCGACAGTGCGGCCAGGCAGTCCGTGAGGTCGCCCGGCGCGGGCATGTCGTACTCCGCCCGCAGCCTGCCCGAGGAGCCGCCGTTGTCGCTGACGGCCACCACGGCCGTGAGGTTGGAGGTGTGCTCCCTGAGGCCGCGTAGCAGGTTGGAGAGCCCGCTGCCGCCACCCAATGCCACCACTTTGGGGCCCTTGGCCAGCATGACCTTTCGGTTCAGTAGGCGCGCCGCGTCGCCCGGCCGGGGCATCCAGTTGGAGAGCAGCGAGCGGTTGAGGAACGCCACCGCCACGGAACTGATGACGACGCCGCTGAGCAGCAGCAGGAGGGAGAGCCACGCGCCGAAGGCGTACCAGTTGCCGCTCGTCAGGAACTCCTCGATCGGGGCGGAGATGACGCTGCGCTCGTCGCCGAAGAACCAGAGGGAGAGCCCCACCACGCCCAGCACCAGCAGCAGACCGCCGAACACAGCCACGGTGACGTAGCGCTTGACGCCCATGCCGGGCGTGAGCCACAGGCGGAGGGTGCTCAGGCCCTTCCAGTTGGGCCCGCCCTTCATCCCGCTGCCCCCGCCGTGTGCTCGGCCAGGGCGGCCTCGAGGTCCCGGTGTTGCACGCTGGTGCGGTAGGCGCCCGCCAGGTCGTGGCTGAGCCTCTCCGTCACCGCCACGGAGCGGTGCTGGCCTCCGGTGCAACCCACCGCTACGCTGTAGTTGCTGCGACCGCCACGCTCGGCCAGGTAGGCCACCGAGCGCACCAGCAGCCTGAACTGACTGTAGAGTTCCAAAGCCTCAGGCGAGAAGACGTGGCGCTGCACCTTGGGCTCGGTGCCCGGCAGCGGCCTCAGCTCCTCGCTGTAGTAGGGGTTGGGCATACCGCGCACGTCGAGCACCATGTCCACGTCGGTGGGCAGGCCGCGCTTGAAGCCGAAGGATACCAGCCTCAACAGCAGGCTCTTGCCCTCGGCGAAGCGGTCCCACAGCAGCTGCGTGAGCTCGCGGGCGCTGGTGCCTGTGGTGTCTATGACGTCGTCGGCCAGGGTGCGTAGAGTGCGTAGCGCTTCCCGCTCGGTTGCCAGGTCGGCGCTGAGCGTGCCGGCCGCCACGGGGTGCGCGCGGCGGGTGAAGTTGTAACGCTTGACCAGGACCTCATCCGAGGCGTCCAGGAAGAGCAGTGTGGGGTCGTAGCCGCGCTCCCTCAGCTCCTCCAGCGCTGCAGGCGCCTGATCGAGGAAGGGGCGCGCGCGGATGTCGACGCTGATGCAGAGACCGCGCTCACCGTACTGACCGCCCTCCACCAGCGCCAGCCAGAGCGAGGGAGGCAGGTTGTCCACGGTGTAGAAGCCCACGTCCTCCAGGGCGTGCATGGCCGTCGTCTTACCCGCGCCGCTGACGCCCGTGAGCACGACCAACGTGGCAGCCGCGGAGCCTTCCTCGCTGGCGGCGCCCGTTCTCATGATCCTCCCATGCTCTCAAGGCTACACGCTACTAGGGCTTCTCCCTGTTCCGATATCGCCACGCCACCCACGGAGTCGAGCAGCGAACCGGGGCAGAGGATCACCCGTCCGGCGGGTCCGTCCATGGCTATCAGGGACACGCCGCCCAAGGAGCTCTGCGAGAAGCGGACGGACGGCAACGCCGGATCCACCCGGGGTACAGCCTCGCCCTCCTGCAACACCCGCCAGCGTTGGCCGGTGTGCGTCACGTGCGCCTCGACGCCCGCCACCACCACGCGGAAAGCCGGGGCAAGGCCGACCTCGTCGACCTCGTCCCAGGTGACAGGCTTCAGGAAGCCCACGTCCATCTTCACGCAGCCCACCACGGGAGCGCCCGGCGTCGCCTCCACCACGACCGCGGCCTCCGTGATGCGACCCCGCAGGGCCTCCGCCATGATCTCAGCCGCCTCACGGGTGGTGTAGCAACCCACTCGCACGCGGATGAACTGCAAGCCCCCATCCATGGCGAACTCCGTGAAGGCGTCGAAGCCATGCTCCCTGAGGGACTCAGCCGTGGACTGCGCCTCCCGCCAGTCCCGGAGGGCCACCGTCTGCACGGACCACTGTCCACCCAAGGCGGGCGCGACCTCGGCCCCCTGCGCCCACGCCTGAGCCGTGAAGGTGACGCCTAGCAGCAGAACTGCTGCCAGCAGCGACCGTCTCACGGAGCGCCCTACTGTCCGCCGAGGCGCCTACGGACGTCCTCGATCAGTGTCTCCGTGGTCGCGGCGATGCTCGGGTCCAACCGACCCGCCTCGGCGAACTCCCCGATGGCGTCCTCGTAACGCTGCACTGCGTAGTAGGTCACGCCGAGGTTGAGGTGCGCCTGAGCGTTCTCGGGGTTGGCGGCGATGGCGCGCCGCAGGTAATCCAGTGCCAGGTCGTAGCGACCCAGTTCCATCTGCGCGTAGCCGAGGTTGTTGAGCACGATGTCGCTGTCCGGGAAGGCCTCGAGGGCCACCTCGTAGTCCTGCACCGCAGCTCTGGTCTGCCCCAGCAGTTGCCGCGAGTAGCCCTGGTAGAACGCAGCCAGGCCGGTGTCCTGCGCTTCGCGCGAGCGCGCGAACGCCTGCACGGCGCTGCCGTAGTCGTGCTGGTCGAGGCTGGCCAGTCCCTGCTGGAAGGCGATGCCGGCCTCCTCCGTGAAGCCCACGTCGCCGCCCGTGAGCTCGCGCTGCTGCCGCAGCAGCTCCAGACTGCGGGAAGCTAGGGCGTTGCCGGGTTCCAGTTCCAGCACGCGCTGCAGCACGCTCTCGCTCTCATCGAGCCGTCCCTGGCGCATGAGCGCGGTGCCGTAGAGGGCCTGGAGGTAGGCGTCGTCCGGCTGCTCCGCCACGAGGGGCTCGAGGATCTCTAGCGCCCCGCCGGCGCGGCCCGAGGCCAGGTAGATCTCGGCCAAGCCGAGCTCGACGTCCACACCTAGCTCACTCAGGCTCTCGAAGGTTGCACGGGCGGCTTCCAGATCGCCGCTCTCCGCCTGCGCTACCGCCAGAAGGTTGGCGACGCCCACGTGCTGCGGGTTGGCCTGATGCACGGGCTCCAGGATGGCCAGCGCGGCGTCGTACTCGCCCTGCTTCAGATGCCTGTCGGCTTGGGCCAGCTGCAGTTCCACGCTCTCGGGGTAGCGTTCCGTACCTTCCGCCAGGAGCTCGCCGGCGCCGGCGGAGACCGAGCTGGGCAAGAGCCGAGCCAGCGCGTACATGGAAGCCGA
>Ga0209075_1003367_pt1 | contig 13380 bp, 9 predicted proteins | sample Stecom2011_FD_187523 | JGI IMG/M metagenome (GOLD analysis project Ga0209075, IMG submission 187523) | Agricultural soil microbial communities from Utah to study Nitrogen management - Steer compost 2011 (SPAdes) (version 2) | ecosystem: Environmental > Terrestrial > Soil > Agricultural land... | reverse complement strand
TGAGCTTGTCGAGCGCCTCTTCAGATGCGGTGCGGCTCGCTTTAAGGCGCATGATCGCGCCTTTTTGCTCGCCGCGCAGCTCGCCGCCGAGCTGGGTGATCGCATCGGCGATGGCAAAGATAGGGCGACGGTATTTCGTCTGGCCCCTGGCCGAGGCGATATAGCGATCAAGGGCGACCGTCAGGGCATCCAGGGCGATGGGATCCCCAAAGTGGACGAGCAATTCAGAGCCCGCGATGGGATGCTTGATGAAGAATTTGAGCAGAACCTGCAACGCCTTTCGGTGCAGGTCAGGGTCGTGGGCCGGGTCGGTGGGCGCGCTGCCAAGCTCCGAGAAAAGAAAGGCCAGGTTGGCTAAAAAAGGGTCATCCCAGGACGCCAGGGCGTGCATGCCCGCCGGAATGGCGGCCGGGCCATAGGCGCGGATCGCGTCGGTGAGCGCGTCGTCGAGGATCGCGTCGGGATCAACCGCGCGAAACGCCGCGTAGAGCGCATCGAGCGCGGCGGGGTCGCCGATTTCGCCAAGGATCTCGGCTGCATATATCGGCGCGAACCCCTGGCCGGGGGCTTTATCATCCCAGAGGTTGCGATCCTCAACGAGCGCCACCAGCCCGGGCGTGGCGGCGCGCCCCAGCGCAACCAAATCGGCGCGCGCTGAGCGGCTCAGGGATTCTCCCTGTTGCAGAAGTGCGTCGATGCGCTGGCGAATAATGTCGGGGCTAAATGCCGGGGTCTTTGTCATAGCGCGCGAAGTTTACTCTAGATCCATGTCGGATTGAAAGAGGGCGGATCGCTGGCGGGAAACGACTCCACGCCCGCCTGATAAATAACCTCGGCATCGTCGGCGGGGACCGGCCGATTCGGGTCTTCGCGGAAGGTATTGGCGCGAATCTCGCGCATGGTTTTAATGGTTTTTTGCAGCGCCTCCTGGGAGCGCTGATGCGTGCTCTCGGCCTCTTTAATTGCCGCGCGCAGCTCACGGTGATCGTCATAGTGCTGGCGGGCGTCACCGAAGGGATTGGCCTCGGCGTGCTCCGCATTGCCGTTGCTCGCGCGCGCGCCGTGCTTGTTTTCGTGCGCGATAAATTGCTCATGGCGCCGAATCTGGGCGAGCTGAGCGGCGATCTCGGCGTCGTGCTCCAGAATGGCGGCCTGCATCTTGGTGAGCTTGGCCAGGGCATGCTTATGCTCGATCTGCCAGCCTTCGAGCAGCTCAATCCATTGGCGATGCTCGTGGGCTTCGTGGGTATTCGGATCGTGCATCGTATGTCGTTGATTCGTCATTGAAAAACTCCCGAAAGTTGAGGAAATAGAACGGGACACCTGCGCACACGTTGTGAAAAAATTAGGACCGCCCGCCGGCAAGTCAAGCGAATCGCGACGCTAAAACGACCCCGGCTCCAAACTCACCCGGGCGATGTGGAAAACGCGGGGAATTCACGCGGAGGCTTGAATAGTCGGGGCGGGTTGGGATAATCGACGTGGGCGCGAGGAGCCAAATAAATTTGCGCCCGCGCGGGCCAGCTGATCAATCACACCCCAACCTATCCAGGAGTTGCTGCGATGTCCCAGAGCACTACGGAAATCCCGGTCGTCGACCTCAGTGATATTAGCAGTCCGCGCAGCGAGGTGCGCGCGCACGCGGCTGCGCAGATTCGGCGAGCCTTCGGGCATTTTGGGCTGATTTATATCCGCAATCACGGTGTGGATATGGAGCGACTGGAGGCCTTCTATGATGCGTATTTGGCCTTCTGTGCCCAGCCTGAGGCCGAAAAGCAGAAGATGTCGACCCCGTCAATCTGGTATCAGCGCGGGTGGACCCCGCCCAATACCGAGAAGGCGGTCGTGGCGGGCGGGCAGCCGGACTTTAAGGAATGTTATTTTGTGACGCCCGAGGAGCCCACGGCTGAGCTTCAGCGCGAGTATCCGGAGCTCTATGCGTCGAATATTTGGCCCGAGGGCGCGCCCGATTTTGAGGCGCATTATAGTGAGCTTAGCCGCCAGCTTCAGCAGGTTGGGGCGAATCTTCTGCGCGGCTCTGCGCTCGCCCTGGGGCTGCCGCCGGATACCTTTGAGCGCGCGGTGCAGGGCGGACCGCACGTCACCCGCGCGCTGCGCTATATCCCGCTGAGCCCCGAGCAGGTCGGCACCAATATCGTGTGGGGTGAGGAGCATACTGACTTTAACCTGGTCACGATTTTGCCCGGCGGGCGCTTTCTTGATCCCGACGGAAACCGCTGCGATAAACCTGACCCCGACACCGGTCTCTATCTTCGCACCCGCCCCAGCGCCGAGCATCCGCGCGGGCTGAAGGTCCAGGGAAAGACGCCGCCCGGGTGCATCGTCGCCCAGGTCGGCCAGCAGCTGGAGATCCTGACTGGCGGTGAGTTTTTGGCGACGCCCCACGTGGTCGCCGCACCCAATAAACCCGGCTACTCTCGCGTTGCGACCGCACATTTTGTGCACCTGCACGCCCATGAGCCGCTCTTTCCGCTCAAGCCTTTTCAGACCGACGAGAGCACCCGCGCCTATGGCCCGCGTGTGCTGGTTGGAACCTATAATCTCAAGACGCTGGTCGATATTGGTCTGGCGCCCGCCGAGGCGCTTAATCGTCTGGGTTATACCCATTACGATCGCCTCGGAAAGATCCGAAAAGAAGAAGACGGCGCGCAATAATCCTTGCGCGCGTGCGTATATTCACCGTATGCGCCCGCGCGCTTCGCATTCCCATTCGCCCGCGAGTTCAAATGGCCAAATCAAAGGATAAGGATAATGCCCAGAGCGAAGCGCCGGGTCCGGCGCTTCGCGGCCAGATTTTATCGATGTCTGCGGCCACCCTGGGTCTGCAGGCGGACGCCGAGTTTCCCGACATCTGGGGGGTCGTCGTCGACTTTTCGATCGGCGAGGCCATCGCGACCGTGGTGGCGCTGCGCGACGGGACGGCGAGTTTATATACGACCGGCAGCTTCGGGATGGTGGGTGGGGAGCGCTATCTGGCGGTGCGCCACGCCGCGGTGACCTGCGTGAAGGCGTCGGCCGAGATTTGGCGCGAACACCGCGGCGCGTTCGCAAGCGGGGATGCCCTGGCGTATCCGCAGGCCGGTGAGATGGGCTTTCATCTGCTCGGCTACGAGGGGGTAGAGAGTGTGCGCGTCGCCGAAGACGACGTCTATGCGCGCGCGCATCTTCTCACGCCGATCTTCGCCTACGCCCAGGGGGTGCTCACCCAGCTGCGCCTGGCCTCCCAGCCCGAATAGGGCGGGGGGTCCTAAAGGGAGATCGCGCAGCTCACGCCGGTTCCCTTGACCCCGCAATAGCCGTTCGGGTTTTTTGCAAGATATTGCTGGTGATAATCTTCGGCATAATAAAACGGCGGCGCTTCGCGGATTTCGGTGGTGATTGCGTCAAATCCCGCCGCCCCCAGCTCTGCCTGGTAGGCATCGCGCCAGGCGCGAGCCGCCGCGAGCTGCGCCGCCCCATAGGTATAGATCGCCGAGCGATACTGCGTGCCGCGGTCGTTCCCCTGGCGCATCCCCTGGGTCGGGTCATGCCCCTCCCAGAAGGCGCGAAGCAAGCTGTCGTAGGGGATGACTGCCGGGTCAAAGACCACCAATACCACCTCGGCATGCCCGGTATTTCCCGAGCAAACTTCGCGATAATTGGGGTTCTCGGTATGCCCGCCGGCATAACCTGCGGCGGTGGTATAGACGCCGTCGAGTTGCCAGAAGATGCGCTCGACCCCCCAGAAGCAGCCCATGCCAAAGACGGCGTGTTCGAGATTCTCGGCAAATGGGCCGTGCATCGGCGTGCCTAAAACGAGATGATTCGCGGTGTCGGACATCTTTTTTTACCTGCGGTTATTGAGCCGAGATCTTGGCGGTTTCGGCTTGCCAGGCGTCGCGCTCGGCCAGGGCGCGGGCGACGCTATGAAAACGATAGACGAGTTTATGATCGACGTGGAAATCGGTGAAATCGGTGGTCCTGCCGGTGATGATGTGGCGCACCAGCGTGTCACTTGAGCCGTCATACCATACCGACCAGAATCCCTCTTGATCGCGCACGAGATTCTCTGCCTTCATCATCTCGCGATTATTATCCATGTCTAGAATGACTTTGGTGTCCTGCGGATTCCGCATATGGCGTTTTAATTGCGAATCGATGCTCGCAAAGCGCATATAGAAGGCTTTTCCCACCTCGGAGTTGTGGCCGCGTCGCGGCAGCTTTCCACTTTTGGAGAAGGCGATCTCGGTTTGGTAGAGCAGGCCGCCATAATAATAATACGTCACCGTGCACGCCTGCCCCTGCATGGTGCACTGGCTGCTGCTCCACTGGGTGAGCTCGGAGGAGCGCGGCTTGACCCCGTCGGGGCTCGAGTTCGACTTTAGGTGCATCTTGCCCTGGGGCGAGAAGCTGGCGGTGATCCAGTCGCGCGAGCGCTCGTGGAAGCGGCGGATGCGCTGGGCCCCGGCGTCGCGGAAGGCCTGGTCGGTCATAAAGTCAAAATACTGGGACCAGTAGCGCGGATTGATATTGACCACCCGGTGCTCGGCCAACCCGTCCATACTATATTGGACCGTATAGCGGACCGTGCCGTTTTTCAGCTCCCAGCGGTAGCGCTCCCCGAGAAGATCCCAGTCGAGCGAGCGGCGAATGCGCAGACTATCGTCGCCCATCTCCTCGGAGAACTCCTTTCGCGTGCGCACATTTTTAATGGCCGGCTCGCCAAATTTGGACGTCAAAATCGCCGCCGCCCAGTGTTTATTATCAAAAGAGACGACATCTGAAATCGTGCCGACCCGGGGTTTGACCAGCTTTTCATTATGCGTATAGCCCTGGGCGATCAGCTTATCGTTGGAGAAGATAAAAAACTGCTGCCAGGCGCTCGAACTCAGCGTCACCGGGCGTTGGTAGCGGGTATACTTGCCAAAACGCTCGCCGGTTAACGAGGTCTGCAATTCGTCGGTGATGGTCTGCGCGCTGCTCGACCACTTGAACTGGGTGGGGTCAAGGGTGGCCGAGGCGCTCGCGCTTTGCGCCGACTTTGTCTGCGCCAACGCGCTTGTCGCAGGAAGCCCAAGGGTGAGTGCGGCGGCAAATAATACCGATAATTTAAAATAGCCGGATGCGTAATTCACAATATGCCTCATGGGAGTCTTTGGGAACTTTCGGTTGAATCCGTTCAAACAGACGTCGATGCTCGCCAGTGTATTCAAAAGAGGCTGATTTCCCAAGTGACACCGCCCGCGCGTTCCGGCGAGAACGGGCGGGCGGTGAATGAGGCGCATCAGGGCGCTGATTTTTGACGAATCAGGCGGGGTCAGTCGCTCTTAATCTTGAGCTTTCGGCTGCTTGCGCCGTTTTCAACCCGCGGCATCACCACCGAGAGGACGCCGTGCTTGAATTTGGCTTCGGCCTTATTCACATCAACCTCGTGCGGCAGCGCGATGATGCGCTCAAACGAGCCGTAGCTGCGCTCGGAATGATAGACGCCGTCCTCTTCGCGGCTCTTTTCAAAGGTTTTTTCGCCCCGAAGTCTCAGCCGATCCGACTCACACTTGAGCTCGATATCCTCGACCGTCATGCCGGGTAATTCGGCGCTGACCTCAATCTTGTCGCCGCGCTCCCACACATCGATACGCGGGTTGAACTGCCCGGCGGAGAACTCGCCAAAAGGCGATGGCATCGACGAGAGCATCGGCGAGGAGGAACCCATGAAGTCCTGAAAGATCTGGTTCATTTCCTCCTGCAGGCGCATCAGTTGTTGCTCACCGCCCCCTTGCCGGCGCATGGAGGAGCGGTTTGAGCCGCGAAATGGAGACCAAGAAGATAATGTCATCGACAACCTCCTTATTTTTATAAAACAAGTTGATTGATGCGCCCCGTATATCCTCCAAATTCGGAGCGCTGTCCGTGCTGCTCGCGGAACCTAGGCAGGCAAGAGGAAGGGTCAAGCGGTGCGCAAAAAAAAACGGCGCTGCATCCTGTTGTGCCAAGCGTCCGCGCGGCGTTTGGCAGGATCGAATCTGCTCAATCATCGGTCGCGCGCACCACCGAGTGCGCGACGTCCCAGCTAAAATCATCCTGATCGTAGCGCCCGTCGATATCCTCGATGCCAAGCTCCTCTTTCTTGTCGTCGGCCAGGTACTCCTGCAAAAAGGAGACGCGGAACTTCTCGAAATTCTGCTCTTCGATCGCGGTTCGAATCGTGCGCATCAGATCCTGATAAAAGGTGACATTATGCAGGGTCATCAGCGCCGAGCCCAGGATCTCGTTGGTGTTGATCAGATGGTTGAGGTAGGCGCGCGTGAAATTCTTGCACGTATAGCAGTTGCAGTTGGTGTCCAGCGGGTACTTGTCGGTCTTATAGCGCGCATTGCTCACCCGAAAGCGGCCGTGGCGCGCAAACGCCACGCCGCTGCGCGCGTAGCGCGTGGGGATGACGCAGTCGAACATATCCACGCCGCGCGCGACCGCCTCGACGATGTCTTCGGGGTAGCCCACGCCCATCAAATAGCGCGGCTTCTCGGGGAGCATCGACGGCTCGGTGCAGTCGATCATATCCATCATAATAGTGTGGCCTTCGCCCACGCTTAGCCCGCCGATGGCGTAGCCGGGCAGGTCGATGCCCATGGTCAGCTGGGCCGACAGCCCGCGCAGATCCGGGAAGCTGGAGCCCTGCACGATCCCGAAGAGCGCCTGGTCCGGGCGGGTATGCGCCTCCTTGCAGCGCTCCAACCAGCGAATGGTGCGATAGACGGCTTCTTGGGCGTCTTTATAGGCGCAGGGGTAGGGCACACATACGTCAAAGGCCATGGCGATATCGGCGCCGAGATCCTGCTGGATCTGCATGCTCTTCTCGGGGGTCAGCTTGACGTTTTTGCCGCCCTTTTTCTCGAAGCGAAAGGTCACACCTTCCTCGTCGAGCTGGGTCTTGGGCAGGCTGAAGACCTGGTAGCCGCCCGAGTCGGTGAGGATGGGTTTGTCCCAGCCCATAAATGCGTGCAACCCGCCCATCTTCTTGACGATCTTGGGCCCGGGCGAGATATCAAGATGGTAGGTATTGGCCAGGCAGATCTCGCTGCCGGTGGCCTTTAGGTCGCGCGGCATCAATCCCTTGACGGTGGCACGGGTGCCGACCGGCATAAAGGCGGGGGTTTGAATCACCCCGTGGGGGACCGTCACTCGCCCCCGGCGCGCGCGCCCGTCGTTGCCCTTTAGATCAAAGCTTAAAGGTCCGGTCGTTGTCGATGCCATTTTGAACTCTCCTGATAAATACGTCGCGATATGAGTCGTTATTTGATATCAAACGGGCGCAATGCTTGAACTCCGCACAATTGGCGGTGTCCAGACCGCCGTGGGGGTTGTCAACGCCCGATTCTAAGGCCATCTTGTTGCACACGCTCAAGCGCGCGTGCTACTTTCTGTCAGTGTATGCGAATCATTGCAACCGCGCGTTATTTAGCAGGCCGCGGCGCCCCGATTGAAGCTGCCGCGAGTCGCAGGATGCGTGCGCGGCTTAGGATGCTATTATCGCGGGCTTCACCCGTTGAACGAGCCAAGAATATGAGTGTCGAAACACCACAATTACCGCAAATCGGGGACCTCGTGGGGGGGCGTTTCCGCATTCTGGAGCACCTGGGCACCGGGGGCTTCGGGACGGTTTTTAAGGCGGTTCAAGAGAATGTGGGGCGCGAGGTTGCGCTGAAATTTTTGACCCCGGGCGTGGCCGAAGACCCGATCAATGTCGAGCGTTTTCGCCGCGAAGCCTATCATGTCAGCCAGTTGCGCCACCCCCACACGATTACGCTCTATGACTACGGCCAGACCGAGAATGGCCTGGTCTTTATGGTCCTGGAATACCTCGACGGGGAGGAGCTCTCCGAGCAGATCCAGAAATTTGGCGCCATCCCCGCGCCGCGCGCCGCGCATATCTTCATCCAGATCCTCAAAAGCCTGACCGAGGCGCACCGGCGCGGGCTGGTTCACCGGGATTTGAAGCCCGAGAATATTTTTATCTGCGAGATGTTCGGCGAGCAGGATTACGTCAAGGTACTCGACTTCGGCGTGGCCAAGATGACCTCGATGGAGGCCGAGCACGAGGACGAGGGCGAGGAGGCGCTGACCAAGGCGGGGCGCATCTTCGGCACGCCCATGTATATGGCCCCCGAGCAGGCCTGCGCCGAGCCGATCACCCCGGCGACCGACGTCTACGCGCTGGGTCTTTTGATCTATGAGATCTGGACCGGCAAGCCGCCGGTGACCGGGCAAAATCGCATGGAAGTCATCCACAAGCAGATCCGCGATCCGGTGCCGGAGTTGACGCCGGCCTTTGAGCAGACTGCGCTGGGGCAGGTGATCCGCACCGCGTGCATGAAAGCCCCGGAGCGCCGCTACCAGGATGCCAGTGAGTTTTTAAGCGCCTTTGTCGGCGCGCTGCATCAGATGCGTATTTTCCCGGCCCCGCGCGGCGGCACCTCGCCCGAAATTTCGCTGACCATGATTGCCCCACCGGAGCTTTTCACCGACGAAACCCGGGCGATGCCCGCGCTCAGCGAATTGGAAACCCACCCTGGCCAGCAGGTCCCCGGGGCGCCGCAACCCGTCGCGCCGCCGCCCGCGCGCCCCGAGCGGATGCGACGCGCCCCGACGCCGCTCCAGGATAAATCCGGCGCGCCCCCAACCCCCCAGGATCGCCCGACACCGGTGCTCCAGCAGGTCTCCTCGCCCGAGGTCTTGGTGCCCGCCGAACTCGCTGGTGGCGCGCGGCCGCGCTACCAGATTGAGTTGGTCGGGCGCGACACGATTTTGGCCCAGTGCATGGAGATCGCCCACGACAGCATCAACTCGCGCAGCGGGCAGATTATCCTGGTCGAAGGCGAAAGCGGGGTCGGAAAATCCCGGGTGCTTCGCACCTTTTTGAGCCAGGCCAGGGCGCTGGGTTTTGAGGGATGTCTGGGGCATTTTCGCCGCCGTGCGCTCCCGATGGAGGCGCTGCGCGAGGCGCTGGCCGCGTCCTGGGGGGTCTCGCATAGCGAGCGCAGTCGGGTCGAGCAGGTGATCGGCCAGGATCTGCGCGCGCTCGGGGGCATGACGCGTGAAGAGATCGATTTTGTCGTCGATTTTGTGCGCCCCAGGGCGCTTGACGCGTCGCAGTCGCCCGCCTCCGACCAGGAGGCCGGCGCGCTCTTTGCCCGCCTTGAGCGCGTGCTGCTTTTGCTCGCCGAGCGCCGCCCTTTCTTGCTCGCCCTGGAAGACGTGCATTATGCCGACAGCGCCACGATCTCCTTTCTGGAATACCTCGCCGTGACGCTGCGCACCCAGTCGGTGCCGATGGTGGTCGTGCTCAGCCTTCGCCCCGAGGAGCGCAGCGTCAACTCCGACCTGGAGCATAGCCTGCGCACCATCAACGCGAATATCGGCGTCGGATTCAGCCGGATTCGGCTCAAACGCCTGCGCAGTGGCGATCTGGCGCGCCTCTTGGACGCGATCTTGCCGCTGCAGCCGCGCTTAAAGGAGCGCATCGCCTGGCTGAGCCAGGGCGTGCCGCTGCACGCCATTCAGATCATTCGCTACCTGCGAAGCGAGGATAAGCTCGTGCGCCACGGCGGGCGCTGGGGCCTGAAGCTCGGCTCGCCGCGCGAGATCAATCTGCCCCCCGATCTCATGGACCTGATGTATCTGCGCCTGGAGCAGGCGGTCACCAACTTCTCGGGGGGCGCCGACCTGCGCGCCTTGCTCGAATGGATGGCCGTTTTGGGGATGCGCACCCCGGTCGACCTGCTGGTCAACGTGCTGGCCTCCAACGGGGATGTGGACGTCGAAGACCTCGACGCCGCGCTGGAATCGCTGATCGACGAGGGTATCATTCACCAGACCATGCACCGAAATCTGGTCTGCGTGGAGTTTGACAGCAGCCTGCTGCGCGAGGCGCTGCTCGGGGCGCTGTCAGATCGCTGGTCAAATAGGCGCCTGCACGAAGATGCCGCGCGCCACAAGATTGACTTCTACCGGGAAAAGGGCCTGGAGCCCGCGCTGGTCGAGGTCGCCGAGCATTGGCGCCAGGCCGGGCAAATGGCGGCGTATCGCGACACGCTTTTTGAGGCGGCGTCGCGCGCCAAGGCGCGCTTTGATACCCGCGGGGCGCGCGATCGATTCCGCGAGCTGATCTTTGAGCTTGAAGCCCAGGGGGACCGCAGCGAAAAGTGGGTTCAAACCCACCTCGCGCTGGCCGAATTGGCGCGTCATTTCGGGGAGTTTGGCCTCGCCGAGGAACATTATCGCCGGGTGGTCGACGAGGACGATGCCCAGGCTTCGATGCGCCAGGAGCGCGCCGAGGCGCTGCGCGGATTGGCCCATCTGCTCTTCGTGCAGCGCCGAAACGGCGAGGCGCTCAATGCCTATAAGCGCGCGCTCAAGGCCAGCCAGCAATCGAAGGATGTGGCCGGGGTTTCCAAGGCGCTGGTCGGATTGTCGCGGGTCTATCTGATGCGCGGTGACGCGCGCGAAGGTGCCAAAGTACGCGACCACCTCGAGCAAATGCTGCCGCATCTGCCGCACGGGGAGACCGCCGGGCGCGTGCTGCTGCATCTGGCCGAGGTGGCCCAGCGCCAGGGCAAGCTCGGCGCGCGCTACGGCTATTTGATCCGCGCGCGTGACCAGCTCGACGAGTCCACCGACCGGCGAAGCCTGAGCAATGTGTTGCTCGCGCTGGGAAGTTCGCTGATGGACCCGGCGATGAATGCCCCCGACCGGATGCAGCGCGCCGAGCAGGTGCTTCGCGAGGGCATGGAGATCAAACGCTCGGTGGGCGACCGCCACGGCGTGGCCGAGGCGTTTCGCCATCTTGGCCAGCTCGAGCTGGAGCAGGCCAATTACCCCGCGGCCCAAAAACTGCTGGAGCAGAGCCTCAATATTCACCAGGCGCTGGGCGCGCCCTTTAATATCGGCGCGACCCACAATAGCCTGGCGATCGCGTGCCTGTACCGCGGCGAGTTCGAGCTGGCCCAGGAGCATTGCGACCGCGCCCTCGAGCTGTTTACGCGCATCAACGACCGCATCGCCGTCTCGCATGTGATGCTCAATAAGGGCATCGTATTGCTCAATCGCTGCGATGTGCGCGGGGCCCAGCAACTGCTGCGCGAAGCGCGCCGCATCAAGGAGGCTCTGGAAAGTCACTGGGGCCTGTTTGACCTGCGCAATTATCTGGCAATTTCGGCGCTATGGCTCGGTGAGTTTGAGCAGGCCGAGCAGATCCTCGAGCAGACGCTTCGAGAGGTCGACAAGCACGGGACCGACGAGGATCGCACCGTCGCGCGCAGCCTCCTGGGCCTGCTGCGCGCGGTTCAGGGGCGCCTGCAGCTCGCCGCCCTGGAACTCGGGCGCGCGCGGGCGGATGCCGACGAACTCGGCATCGACCGGGTCATGGCGTTTTGTCAGGCCAACGCGGCGGTCTTTGCCAGCCTCAATAACGATGAACTCGGGTTCGAATCGCTTCTCGACGCGGCGGCCCCGGCCAAGTTATTTCATATGCTGCACCGCGAAATTTGGCTGTCTTTCGTCGAGAATATCATTCATTATGCGGTTCAAAACACCCGTGACGCCCACGCGGCGCATCTTCTGCACAGTATGTCCGCGATATTTGGGCGTTTCGGCTACGCCGAGCGTGCGCGCTTATTGCGCCGCGACGCCGAAGATATTGAGGCTGAGTTGGCGGCGCTTAGATCTTAATGCTGAGCGGAGCGAATCCAGATAATTGGGGCTGTTTTTGACTCACTCATTTTATTGAAAAAGGAGGACATAATGCCACCTGAGTTATTGTCTGCAGAAGAAATCGATGACGCGCTGTTGAGGCTTGATGGCTGGGAGGTCGTCGAGGAATCGATTCAACGTGAATTTGAGTTTGACGGGTTTATGGAGGCTATCGACTTTATCAATCGCATTTCCGTCTTTGCCGAAGAGCTGGACCACCATCCCGAAATCCACAACGTCTATAATACGGTATCCCTGACGCTGAGCACCCACGACGCCGGCGGGTTGACGCAGAAGGACTTCGCGCTCGCCGCGAAGATCGACAACGAGGCGTGAGCGCGTCGAAGTAGTCGAGCGCACGATTCATAATCAGGGAAGCGCCCGGTCGCAGTTGCGATCGGGCGTTTTTTTTCTTCCGCCCTGCGCGATTTTTTGAACCAAAACCATCATATACGCCCTCAGGTAGAGATGAAAAATCGCCGGGGCGGCTCGAAGTCCAACCTCGGCAGGGGGGCGATTTTGCCCAATCAACAAGAACCACGGCTGCTTCGCTTAATGGTTATCGATAGCTTTTGAGTGATTCAGGTTAACATAAGGGGTTTTGTGTTGTATTGTGACAGGAATATGCTGACGGGTTGGCTAGGAAACGAGCCGGGCGCGGAAGGGCGGCTCCATTATGAGGAACTGGGTAGAAGAATATTCGTTCAGCCGGTGTGTTTGGGTGTGTTTGGCTAGCTAATGTCGATAAATTTAACTTTTGCGTAATCAATGGGTAAAAATATGGCGTATATTCTGGCTGCACGATTATTTGGGGGCAGGCACGGAGTGCCGACGAGGTTGGCGTGGGTACTGGCGGTGGGTTGTCTGTGTGTGGCCATGACGGGTTGTGCGCTGTGGGATGGCATGGAGGATTTGAGCGATTCCGATGCGATGAGTACGGCGGATGCGAGCGACCTCGATGCAACGGGCGATGACGCCTTGGAGACGGACGCTGATGGTCAGAGCGATATCGCTGAAGATGCGAATGACCCGGCCGCACACGATGTGATTGACAACGTTGATGTCACTGATGTCGTTGATGTCGCTGATGACGCTGATGATGTTGATGATGCCGATGACGCCGATGACGGCAGCGGGGAGGCGGATTTATGCGCACAACAAGATGGCGTCTGCCAGGGGGCGGTCGTCTCAAGCGCGGATGGAGTCTGCACGGCGGCCGATTATGGACCGCTTTATGTCGACGGTTCGGATACCCGCATTTGCGACGGGTTGGATAATAATTGTGACGGCATTGTTGACTTTGAGTGCTGCGTTGACAATGGAGGTCAGCAGGTTTTTCTCGGACCTTATGAGGTCGGTGATGGAACGGCGCAAAGCAGTTATACTGAGTCGGGCTGGCTCAAATCAGAGCGATCATTCCCCGCAGTGGTAAGTGCCGCGCCGGGTGCGCCCGAGGGCGCCACGGCGCTGGTCGTGTGGAAGCAGAGCGCAACCAAGATCCTGGCTCAGCATATTGACCGAGATGGTATGCCGGTGGGGACTCCGTTTAACCAATCCGCCGCAGATGCGACGGCCGCCACGGTTGTGGTTACTGCGACGGGTTATGATCTTATCTGGGCGGAACATCGAACC
>Ga0209075_1003366_pt1 | contig 13388 bp, 10 predicted proteins | sample Stecom2011_FD_187523 | JGI IMG/M metagenome (GOLD analysis project Ga0209075, IMG submission 187523) | Agricultural soil microbial communities from Utah to study Nitrogen management - Steer compost 2011 (SPAdes) (version 2) | ecosystem: Environmental > Terrestrial > Soil > Agricultural land... | reverse complement strand
ATCTGTAATTGAGTAAACTCGCAGGATAATAATCGGCATCGGTCGCAGTTAATGCCGGATATCCAAACAACAATACCGATTGCTTCGCATCTGGGAAATCATAAAAATATAGTTGTGAAGTTGCTATTGCAGCAGGTTCGGCGATTTCAGGAAAGACAACTTCCTTTGGCTCCCACGTGTCGTTTAGGGAAGCTAAAGAATTTGAAACCTCATCTTTCGAAATGGCGCCCACCACGTGAACACGTGTGGTGTTGGGCGAAAAATAAGCGTTGTAATACGCTTTTAAATCATCTAACGTAATCGCTTCAACAGAATCCGTTGTTCCCAAATTGTTGTGCGAGAGAATATGGTCTTCACCATAAATCAATTTATCAAACTCGATATTCGCGATTCGATTTGGGTTGGCTTTCTGACGTTCAATCTGACCTAATTTACTTTGCTTCTGAAGTTCGAATTCATTTTCGTCCCATCGGGGTTCCATCAGGATTTCTTCCACCAAAGCCATCGTTTTATCGTAATTCTTCGCCAAGGTATTTCCGTGAATTACAATGGCTTCCTTATTCGCAGTTGCTTGAATAGTCGCGCCAAGGGTTTCGATGGCATATTCGAGTTCTTCGGGCGTTTTATTGGCCGTTCCCTGTGTCATTAATCCAGCCAGTAAATTGGAAACACCAATTTTATCGGGATTTTCCAAAAGCATGCCACCTTGCAATTGGATTTGAAATTGTACTAATGGCACTTCATAATTTTCGATGCCCCACAGTTTCATTCCAGAAGACAGTTCGTCTTTCCACACATCTGGAACTTTGATATCGGGACTTTCGCCATAAGGAGGTTCCACACTTCTGTCGAAACTGGAAGGTGTTCTTTCATAGTCGGCAGCCACACTGGCGTCGAACGATTCTTCTGCACCTTCAACAATGGGTTCTTCCACCACATCGGCCAAGACAGAACCTGTCAATGTTAAATCCTTTTGCGATCTTGGAACAAAACTCGTGGCGACGTAATGCTTATCTTTTATATATTCATTGTATACGCGCATCACATCTTCTGGCGTAACGGCGAGAATGTTTTTTACATCCTGGTTCACAAAACCAGGATCGCCAGCAAAAATCTGGTATTGGGCCAATTGAAATCCTTTCCCAAGAACACTGGAAAGCCCTTGATAAAAAGCAGTTTCCTGTCCGGCTTTAATCCGGTTTAAATCTTCAACAGAAATCCCTTCGGCTTCAAACGTCGCTAACCCTTCTTCAATACCATTTAAAACTTCTTGCAAATCGGTATTTGGAAATGCGGTGATCTGCATCATAAACTGACCGGAAATTTCGGAGTTGTATTGAAATCCGTTTATGCGATCGGTCAACTTCTTTTCATCGACGAGCACTTGGTATAAAGGCGCTCTTTTGCCTTGGGTTAGATATGTGGCCAAAACTTCCAACGCATACGAGTCGGGATGGTAATTGTAAACCCCAGGCCAAGTCAATGTCAACTGCGGTACACGTGCAAAATTATCTTCGTAATACAGCTTCTTGGTTTCGGACAGTGTCACGGGTTGTTTTTCCATTTTAGGAATTTCTTCACCTCGTTCGATTTCGCCGAAATATTTATCTATCCACGCTTTCGTTTGATCGATATCGAAATCACCAGCAATCGTTAAGGTGACGTTGTTGGGCACATACCAACGGTTGTAAAAATCTTTCACATCTTGCAATGTGGCATTTTGAAGGTCCTCCAACGAGCCGATGACTTCCCAACTATACGGATGGCCTTTCGGATACAGGTTTTTATGGATTACATAGAAATTATGTCCGTAGGGTGCATTGTCTACGCGCTGTCTTTTTTCGTTTTTCACCACTTGTTTTTCCTTTGCCAAAACGGGCTCTGTAACCGTATTGATAAAGAATCCCAACTTATCGGCTTCGGCCCAGATCATCTTTTCCAGAGCATCTTTCGGAACGGTTTGGAAGTAATTGGTTCTATCTCTACTCGTAGATCCGTTAGCGCCAGAACCTCCGATGCGCGCGCTCATTTTATCGAGGCCGCCTTTTCCGAGGTTTTCAGATTCCAAAAACAACAAATGTTCGAATAAATGGGCAAAACCTGTTCTGCCTTCAATTTCCCTGGCCGAGCCAACATGGCTAGTCAAAGCAACGGCAACGACAGGATCAGATCGATCGATGTGGAAAATAACCTGTAGGCCATTATCGAGCGTATAGGTTTCGTAATCAATATTAAACGTTTCCGATGCCGAAGCTTCTTTTTTATCCGATGCACAGGATGCGAGGAAGGTTAGAACGAATATATTGAGAATTATATACTTAAAAACTTTCATGGTAAGCGGGGGATTAGCATTGTGATTGAAAGAGCAAAAGTAATGTTTTTATAAGTGAAAAACTAGGTAATTAAGGACTAGATACTAGAGGCTAGAATATAGATGATTGGATTATAGCGATTTAATTTCCAATGCTTTTGATTAGGTTATTGAACGCAGATGACGCGGATCAGAGGGATTTTCGCGGATTTCAATGGAACGAAGATTTAGCGGATTGGCACGGATATTTGTGTTATCTGTGAAACTTTTCAGCTTCATACTTTTACCTTTAAAAATTGATTTCCTCTATGTCCTTTGTGCATTCTCCGGGATCTTTGTGGTTAACTCATTCGATTTCGTCCCGATAACTATCGGGATCGATTTGGATTTCGATTTCATTATGGAACGCGGATTTAGCGGATTGGCACGGATGTCAGTTTGTGGTTAGTTGGGAGCTTTCAACTTCCAGTTTCTTACATCGAACTTTGTCCTTTATATTTCATATCATTTTCCGCGAATCTAGAAGTTCTTCGCAGATTTTTCCAAAGCCTTACAAGTTTAAGTGAAAGAGGATCAAATTGGCTCATTTTTAAATCCCCAAGTCATCCTCTAGTCAGCTCGCCAAGTAACACCTCACCCAATCACCCGTCCAGGATTTCCAACAACGATAGCGCCGTCGGGAACGTCTTTAATGATGACAGCTCCTGCGCCGATTGTACACCACGCGCCAATTTTAACCGATTGAATAACGCATGCTCCAATCCCAACTTGAGTTCCCTCGCCTATTTTCACATCACCGGCCAACGCAGCATTTGGCGAAATATGAACATAATCTTCGATAATACAGTCGTGATCTACAGAAGCATTGGTATTGATAATACAATGTTTCCCAATGTTGACACCCGTATTAATCGTTACGCCCCCCATAACAACTGTGCCTTCTTTAAGAAAAGCGCGACTGGAAACGGTAGCCCTAGGATGGATTAGACTTTTATAAGCTATCTGTGTCAAACTTTGCGCTATTTTTTTTCGTGTGTGATTATTTCCGATTGAAAGAAGAAGCGATACGGTTTCTGAAGGAAGTTGATGCACGACAGGATAGGCCATCAACTCAGTAATTTCAGGGTTATCATCGATAAAACCCGCTAATTTTATCGTTAATAATTCTGCTATTTCTGCAACTACTTTTCCGTGCCCGCTGGCACCGTACAAATAAAATCGATTCACATTCAGTTTCCTTTAAATATTTCTATTGTGGCCTCGCCTTCTTGCGATATGCCTTCTCTAAGCACAACTTTCTTAATTGTTAAAAATAAGATTTTTAAGTCTAAGAAAAAAGAGAGGTTTTTAACATACCACACGTCGTATTCAAACTTTTGTTGCCAAGATATGGCATTTCTTCCATTGACTTGTGCCCATCCCGTTATTCCCGGACGCACCTCATGTCTTCTCGCTTGTTCTTCATTATATAAAGGTAAGTATTCAACCAATAAAGGGCGTGGCCCCACTAACGACATGTCGCCTTTCAACACGTTGATCAATTGAGGAATTTCGTCCAAAGAAGTCTTTCTAACAAAACTTCCCACTTTTGTCAATCGCTCGGTGTCGGGAAGCAAATTGTCTTCCGCATCTTTCGTGTCGTTCATCGTTCTAAACTTGACTATCGTAAAAATTCGACCGTCCTTCCCTGGTCTGCGCTGATAGAAAAATGGTTTTCCATTGTTAGCAATTACGAGACTCACCCAGACCAATACAAATAAAGGACTCAACACCAGTAATCCGAGCAAGGAACAGGTGAAATCGAAAAGGGGTTTTATCAGTTTTTGATAGATCAAATCTGTGCTATTGGGTTACAAAAATAATGATATTTGATATATTGCCTTCGAGTCATCGTTATGTCGCTTTCTCTTCTTTAACGAGTAGTGCCTGATAAGCCGCCAATAGCGCTTCCCACACATCTTGCCTTTCGTAACGACTCGTTATTTTTTCACGGGCATTTCGCTGCAATTGTTGGTATAAATAAAAATTAGTTATCATTTCCTGCATCGCCTTCTTCAAAGTTTCTGTGTTTTTGGGCGGAATGAGCAGGCCATTAATATTCGGAATGACAATCTCGTTGCACCCATTGATATCAGTTGCGATTGTGGGTAATCCCATGGCTCCAGCTTGCATTACCACATTTGGAAATCCTTCGCGATAACTCGGAAAAGCCAATGCGTCTGATGCTGCTAAATACGGACGCACATCCTGCTGATATCCCACTGCGATAATGTTCGGGTCGGTTTCTATAGCTTCCAACACATCAGGGTGTAGGGGATCGAGTTCGGTTTCTAAAAACCCTACCAACAACAACGTAGATTTCGTTTCTTGTTGGGAATTTAGTTTCTGGAAAGCCTTCACCAATTCGTTGATGCCCTTATCACGCACCAGACGACCTACGAACACAAAAACAAAACTGTCTTCCGGGATGTGGAGCTCTTTGCGAAGTGTTTTTCGAGCCTCTGTAAATAGTACAGGATTAAAATACTGGGTATCAATTCCATTACTACTACCCTGTCCTATAACTTTTAGTTTTTTTGGTTTGGCGAGATTTTCCGATACGATAAATTCATACAACACATTAGAATTAGGGTAGACTGCAGTTGCCCAGCGATAGGTCAATTTCTCCACGAAATTCAACACTTTTCTTTTTACCCCTGTGGTTTCCATCAATGGCAATCCTGCCACGGTGTGCAATCTATGCGGCACTCCTGTGAGCCATGCTGCCATCATCCCAACGATACCAGCTTTTGGCGTGTGGGTATGGACAATTGTTGGTTTTTCTCTTTTAAAATATTTGTAAAGTTTAAAAACAGCTTTAAGATCGGACAAGGGGGTAATTTGCCGGGTCATTTCGACATGGTACGTATCGTATCCTTTTTCCTTCCCCAAACGTTTTAATTCTTCCTTATCTGATGAAATGGCAACGACGTCAAAATGGTTTTGCATAAACTCCAACTGCCCTTCTAAGAGTAATTCTAGGGATAGTGGAATGGTGGTGATGCGTATGAGTTTAGGATTAGCCATGGATCAAATCTTTGATATTGTTTTTTACAATTCTGAATTTTCCACTTTTCTCTACTGGATTTTCTTCCACATAATGCAAGTTTAACACCATTTTCGAGCCTACGCGGTCACGCCAATTGTTTAAAAAGGTGGTCTCGACTTTCTGATTATACTCCGATGCATCCGTGACTAGATAAATATCCAATTGGTTTAAAGCATCTTGAACCACTTGAAAACTTTTAATTCCACGTGTATTTTTTAGGGTATTAGAGATATTTCCCAAGTTAATTTTACCATTTTCAGGTGAATAAATATAATCATCGGTTCTTCCTAAAATTTCTTTCACCAAAAGGTTGTTATTACCACAACTACAGGTTTTATCCGGATCGTCTAAAGTTATAGAATCGCCGATATCGTATCGAATTAGCGGTGTTCCTTCGGTAGTGAACGATGTTACTACCAACCGTCCCGATTGGGTGGGAGAATCGTTGTCGTCTAAGACTTCAAACACCCCACTCTGCAGTTCTAAGTGTAAGTTTCCTTGGATACATTCAAAGATAAAAGGTGCTCCTTCTGACGATGCGTATTGGTCGTACATTTTTGTTTTAAAAAATCCTTCAATAACGGTTCTCATCTCTGAAGTAATAGTTTCAGCTGTAGGAAAAATAGCTTTCGTAGCGTCTTCGGGATATTGATAATTATTGGCAATCCCATATTTAGCAATGTCCAATATCGTCGACGGGAAACCGACAAAATATTCGGGTCTATATTTTATTAAATCCTCGACGTAATATTTTAAGTAATCGTTTTTAATATGAAAAGTAGAATAATAACGTACTTTATGAAGCACGTCTGTTTTCCAGAAGCGATGCTTTCTTACATCTTTATCGGTCAAAATACTCTTGCCTGAAAACCAAGCTGTTTTCTTGCCTAATTCATAGCCAAAGCGAGCTCTGAAATCGTCTAAAAAGGCAAAGCGCTCTTGCGTGTTTCTTGCAAAAAACTTCACTTCTAAAGACTTGCCTGTTGTTCCTCCTGTCTTGTGGACATCAAATTTTTCGTCAGTCTTAACGACAATGGTGTCAATATGGCTTCGCAAGATTTCTTTATCTATAACAGGTAATGATGCGATGTTGCCGATGTCAGCAACCCCATCGATATTTTTCAATGTGTTTGCATAGTATGGGGAATGTTCCATCGCAAAGTGAATAAAGGATTTGTAGCGCTCTTTCTGAAGTGCTATCAATTCTGCCCGAGTGAGGCTTCTATTCTTCTTTTTCTCTTCTCTATAAAATTTATAAGCTCCTCCGTATCTAAGCTTATATGCCTTTTTGTTGTATACCGCTATTAGCATATTTTGAAGCTTATGTGGAAGGAGTTTATACAATCTTTCTTTCATAGCAGCTTAGCTTCTAATTAAATTCAACATATAGGGAGTATGTTCCCCGAATGCTGGCAAGGCGTGTGTCATCTGAGGATATCGTAATGACTGTCCGATAAAATTTGCTTCGATTAAGGTGACTTTTTCGGTTTCCGAAAAGACCAAATCCCAAGAAATAATTCCAATATGTGGCGTGTACCCGTGTAATTCTTTCGCTACTTTAACAATTTGCGGAATTCCAGCAAGCTTGTAATTTTCGAAAATAATCTGAGTATCGGGGTGTTTTTCAAACTTATCTGTAGATGTTTCGAGTTTATAGGCGTATTTATTGAGAATCCCTTCTTTGGAGAGTCCGATAATAATTCCGCCTGCTCCTAGATTATCTACTTTGGCAGTTCCTGTGCCCATCCGCATACAAAGTGGCGTACAATGCACTTCGTTTTCGGCAATATAGGTAATAACTCTAATTGTATTTAATGAATCGGGATGCAGACTTGCAAATGACGAGTGCTGTTTAACGGCTTCTTGGATTAAATAATTTGTATTGTAAGACTCTAATACAACGGCCAACGGTCTATTTTCTATGGTATCTTTCCCATTAATTAAATTACAGAATGATACTCCCCTTCCTTCACTTCCACCAATACTGGGTTTGATAACTACTTCCCCGATGCTATTTAACTCTTTTAAAACAGAAGCATAATCTATAGGTTTGCGATTGCTATCGTAAAACATTCCTCCAGCATTAAAAATATGAGTCTTTGGGATAAAAAGATTATTAGAACGTGCATAAAGGATAGTAAACAGGTTTTTATCACTGTAAATCTCGGCATATTTAAATTTGTTTAACTTAGGTTCTAGCTTTGTGGCATAAAGAATTTCTGGAAAATATTCTTTGTGATGTTGGTTGTTCATACTCTCATAGTACTTGTGACCTTTTGAACTTATCTTTTTGCCGTAGTATTGTTTCCAATATTCATTAAAGTCTTGTTTCTGATCTTTAGTCCATTTAATATGGCGGTATAACTTTCGGTTTTTACGCAGCACATAGTGGTTTCCTAACCTCATTTTTAAAATATGAAGTCTGATTTTTATACCTTCTAAACTTTTCAAGATTTTGTGGTAAATTGTTTTCATGGCACACGTTGTTTAGTTTATATGACTTTGTTTATTTTTTAAATTGGAATACCAGCCCATATGTCATCTTTAATTCAACGTATTTAAATAAAAATTGGTTAAAAACGCTGCATTGGCCTCTATATCGTAGTTTGCTGCTACAATTTTATTGTAATTATTCTCTCTTGAATAGGTTAAGTTATTTAGAATATGTTCTACCCATACTGTTTTGTCATGTATTGGGATAAAGTCGATTAGTCCTGTAATGTTAGTCTCTCTAGCTATTTTATCCGAACCAAACACTCTCAAACCATTTGCTTGTGCTTCTACTAGTGAAACGGGAAGACCTTCAAACAAAGACGGCATTAAAATATAGTCTATGGCACTCAACAACCGGTAAACATCTTTCCGTACGCCTAAAAAGCTAACTGCTTGCTCTAGCTTCTTTTCCTTAACTCTTTTTTCTATTCCTGCCTTTAATTCGCCATCCCCTATCAACACTAAGTGTGCGTTATTAATTCTCTTATGCAATTGTTCGAAAACATCAATTAAAAACATGTGGTTTTTTTGAGCACAAAATCGTCCTACATTACCAAATACAGTCTTTCCAATTAAATTTAATTTCTTTTTTTCAACAGTTGCAATTTTTTCATCATAAATAAACTTTTTAGCATCTATGGCATTGTTTATTACTTTAAACGGCATTTTTCCGAACAGCCATTGACCGGCGTCTCTACCACAAGCGAATCGATGCGTAAGTGGTTTATTGATTACACGTCTTAGAATAAGGATGAATGGCACTTTATGCAGAGGATGATCCCAAATGGAATCGTGAGCTTCGTGCGAATGGGCAATTCTGATTTTTACGTTGTTTTTCTTTGCTATTTTCAATACAAAATAGCTCACAACCGAAATATGTGAATGAACGCATTGATAATTTTCCTTTTGAAAGAAAGCATCTAAACTTTTCAAATAATTATTTATATTGGTTAGTTTCAACGCGGGCACGCGATGAATCCTCCCACCTAATTGGATGATCTCTTTTTCGAAAAAGGACTCTTCATCGATATGAAGCAAAAAATCAAATTGAATCACATCTCTATCGATAGTTCTGTAAAGATTCATCAGCATATTTTCTATGCCTCCTGAATTCATAGAAACGACAACTTGAAGTATCCGAATGGGTTCTTTCATTATTACGTTTTAATTTTCATTATAATATATCCATGGAACAAAAGTCCGAATGGCAGGACCAGCAAGCTCTTTACTGGGTTTACATTCTTAAAAGCTAGGGAAATATCTTTAGCAAAAATTGAGGATGAAATTAGGTGTAAATAAGTTTTAAATTGCGAGATAAACTTTCGATCGTATTTCAAGATTACTTTTCTAGCGTAAGCGAATCCGAGGGGCGATTCTCGGTACTGTTTAAAAATAGAGTTTGTCGATCCGTCTTCCTGATATTCGACCACACAATAAATATCGTTTGTAAAGGCAAAGTCTTTTTTCGCTCCCATCATAATGTATAATATGCCTAAAGGGACTAATTTTTCATTCTTATACTCTGGATAGGGCGGATACTTTTTTACTTCTTCCGTAACCAATACAAATTTCTTATCGCCTGTAACTCTTTCATACAAGTCGAGATATGAACCTCGCTTTAAGTCTTCAGGAATTTTCGTACCGATAATGGCACCGTCTTCAGTTATATCCAACCCGACAAAACCACTATAATTTTGTTTATTCTCAAGCTCGTTCCAAAATCGAACTATTTTTTCTACGGCATCTTTCGGCATATAATCATCGGAATCGATACAGACGTTCAATTCAGTTTTTATCCGTTTATAGGCCACATTATGCCCAGTGTGCATACCGCCATTCTCTTTATAATGATATTCAATTTGTATTGTGTTTTCGGCTTGCCACTGCTTTACTAGTTCTTGGGTTCCATCGGAAGATCCGTCATCAATGATTAACCACAAAAAATCTCTTAAGGTTTGTTTACAAAGACTGTCGTACAACCTCGGGAGCAAATGTGCCCTATTGAAGGTTGGCGTAAACACAGTAATCGTTTTCATTTCGCTAAAATAACATTCATAATATAGGTAAACGAATAATAAAACAGGAGTATTAGGCCAATTTTCTCAAACTGCCTTTCTATCATTTTCACTCTTAAAAGTGGATAGATAATAACCAGACCGATCATAAACCATGACAGATAAGCAAAGCGATTTGAAAAGTTTGCTCGAATGACCAACACCCAAAATGCGTTGGCAAAAATATAAGTATTGAACAGCCAGAAATAGACCTTATCTCTATATCCTTTTTTAATGATATAATACCACCCTGCAAAAACTGCCGTAGCGCTATACATCAAGAAATCCCATCGGAAACCTGTACTTGCAAATTCATCACCGTGGACATTCCCTTCGGTTAAATATGTCACACGGTCATCGTCGAAACCGAGGCCTGCAAAAAATCCTTCAAAAAACCCTCCTGCTACTAATGAGAATGGAATACACAGTAACCATATCAAGATAACCCGTTGGGGCCTGTTGTAGAAATTGGCAAGGATAAACCCTCCTGTAGGCAATATCATGGTTTTATGAAAGTTTATTGCAATGACAATCCAAGCAATTTGCCACAGTCGTTTTTCTCTTGATATCCCCAATAAAAATAGCGATCCAGCAATTCCGTTTCGAATTCCATTGGTTCCATAAGCCCAAAAAGAGAAGGCTCCTACTACAAAGAGAAAACCATAAAACCAATATACCCCAAACCATTTTTTACAAACGAGATACAAAGGAATTACGTATAGAAAAGCACATACCATAAAATAGGCTTCCACGGTCATAGTCTTCGAAGCGAACGCAGTAAAGAGGTGAAATAGAATATCGACTGTCGATGTTATCGGCATTCCGTTTGCGTAATCTTCAAAGATATTGGCATATGTCCGCATATCGCCAAAATAAAAACCACTAATCGGGCGCGACCCCATATACAGGATGATAAAAACTAAGGTGACAAATCCTAAAATCCGAAATTTATTACCTGTCTTATATCTCGAACCAATAGATTCTAATAAAATTACAAATACCATGGCGCCAATTACCTGATGGTAGGTACGTGCGTATATTTCTACTGGAACCCAATCAAACATACTAGTCGGTTAAATCATTAAACAATGTCTGCCACAACGACATAATTTCGTGCGTACTAAATGCCTTTACTTCTTGTTGAGCTTGACGTGCTAAGCGTTCTCTTTTACTGCTATTACTCAATAAATTCTCTAGCATATTTGCAAATTCATCTATATCATTAGGTGGGGTTAAAACACCTGTTTTATTGGTTGTAATAATATTTTGCGGTCCATGCGGACAATCGTAAGATAGTATAGCCATCTGCGCTGCTTGCGCCTCTAACAATACCATGGGAAAGCACTCGGTGGCCGAAGTCATTGCAAATACAGCAGCTCGCTCCATTTGGTCTTGCAAATCTCTTGTTGCCCCCATAAGGCAAATGTTAGAAACGTTTAATTGAGCAATCAATGCCTTTAATTGACCCTTGAGTTCTTCTTCCCCATCTCCAAATATTTTCACTTGCCAATCTGGAAACCGAATTGCAATTTGACTCCACGCCTTTATCAAATGATCAAACTGCTTTACGGGAGTTATTCGCCCCGCTGCAATAATAGTATTTTCTTTTTTACTACTATCAATTTGAGGTGAAAGCTTTATAAAATTGGGGATTACACTGACATTATTAAAGGGGTAATATTGCTTTTCATCAGGATTTAATACGATTAGTCGATCATACTTGCCAAACAACTGAAAAAGTCGCTGCCGAAATTTTCCAAAAATACCTTGTTGTTGATTCAAATTTATTCCCGAAGAATGAAATTCTTTTACTTTTGGAATCTGTTTTGAAACAAAGGGCAAGAAATATTGTTCTGGCGTAAAATTAACAGACAAAATAACATCAGGTTGCTCTTCTTTTATAATTTGTTTTAGCCTCTTATAATGCACTATAGCACGTAACAAATTCGCAGGATGAAAGTAACTTTTAGACTTAATGTAATTAATCTTTAAATCAATGTGTCTCAATTTTTCCGGCATGGAATATACGAAAGGATTGTTGTAATGCTCACTCGTACACAAAACTACATCGTAATTAAATTCTTCGATTAAGTATCTTATCTTCTGACTTAACATCTTTTCGATACCGCCATGAAGGTAAAACTGATTTGTAAGGTATAGGATTTTCAATTCATTAAGCTTTTAAACAGGTTATCCCATTGGCGCACGACCTCTTTTGGCAAATACCGTTTTACGTTCTGTTTTGCTTTTGCTCCCATAGATTTTCTTCGGGCTTCATCTTCAATTAACATCATTATTTTTGATGCCAATTCTTCAACATTACCATTTGCAACTAAAAACCCGTCTTGCCCATCGCGAATGATATCAGCTGGACCTTCTGGACAGTTAAAACTCACACAAGGCACACCGCACGCCATGGCTTCAATTAAAACCATGCCGAATCCCTCCGACCGAGACGGAAGGACCATAATCGAAGATTCCATATATTTTCGTTGTATGTCCTTTACTGGATTATGAAAGTGAACGCTATTGGAAATCCCCAGAGTTTCAGCTTGCTTTAGGTAGGTTTTATCATCGTCTATTTTGCCATAAATAGTCAACACCCAATCGGAGTAGTTGCGAATCACCTCACGCCACGCCAGTAATAACAAATCATATCCTTTAATATAACTATGACTACCCACTGCAATGACTGCTCTGTTTTTAAGCTCTGCCTTCCCTTTGGGATAAAATGAAAGTGGATTGGGTATTACCATCAAGTTCTTGCCGCTCCATTCCTTTAAGTTTCCTTGTGTCAACACAATAAATTTATCAAATTTTTTAGCCGCACGCTTCATTAAAGCATACTGCAACGAGTTTTTTATAAATGACAATAGATTGCCATCTGCTCTTTCAAAATTCAAACGAATCGATGCGTGCCTTTCGTAAATTATAGGGATCTGTACATCGATAAGGCGGGGAACAAAAAAACCTTTAAATCCATCATCACAGACTACAATAATGTCTGGATTCACCTTTTCAATCGTTTGAACAAGTCCACTGCGATATGCTTTCAAATAAGTGAAAAACCTTCCTTTAACAGGTATACTCATCATTTTAATCTTAGCGGAAAACTCATAAAATGGTTTTAAGTGATTTTGGTTTAAAGATAAAATAGTTATGTCGTAATCGTAGTGTTCTGCAAGATAAGATGCTTTTATTGAAAGCACCCTTTCAAGGCCACCAGCACCGTTGATGCCATTGGTGATGTAGAGTAGTTTCATAGTTAGGTCGATTCACTTTTAATGTTAAATTGCTCTCAAAACACAAAATACCTGGCTATTTCGGAGGGACCGTGCCACCTATTTCGGTCAAATGGTGCCACTTTGAAAGATACTGCAATAATACGATTTTTTAGTTAAATAGATTTCAGTTTTCCTTTTCTTAAGGAGTCACCTTCTAG
>Ga0209075_1003365_pt1 | contig 13388 bp, 10 predicted proteins | sample Stecom2011_FD_187523 | JGI IMG/M metagenome (GOLD analysis project Ga0209075, IMG submission 187523) | Agricultural soil microbial communities from Utah to study Nitrogen management - Steer compost 2011 (SPAdes) (version 2) | ecosystem: Environmental > Terrestrial > Soil > Agricultural land... | reverse complement strand
TCGTAACCAAAACTTCATTTTAACTTAACCACGAAAAGAGTTTCATTCCACACACTTTCCGTAGCTTTGCATCAGAAAATAAACAATAGAAATTTTTCATTCTCTCAATAAGTAGTGGCCAACACCATTTTATACACGGCCACGAGGCTCAGCCCGCAAGTGATTGTAGGCTGTTTTTTTTGTGCAAACAGCTTTACATCTTCTTATCGTAACCGTCTTACGCGCGTTATCTCTATCTTTTTTCAAGCTCTTTGCCTTATTCTTGGAATTTAAGAAAACTAATGGTTCAATTCACTAAAATGAGCGATAGATTTTATACCTTTGTACTCATTTTATAGTATAACGTGTCAAATAGGCAGAGAATGTCACAAAAAATTCAAACCGCCCTCGTTTCTGTGTATCACAAAGAGGGATTGGAAGAGATACTTCAAGAACTAAATTATTTACGTGTCAAATTTGTTTCCACCGGTGGAACACGTGACTTTATCGAGTCGCTCGGCTACGAGTGTGAAGCGGTGGAAGATGTGAGTGGTTACCCTTCGATTTTGGGAGGGAGGGTGAAAACTCTTCACCCGAAAATTTTCGGTGGGATTCTTTATCGCCGCGATAACGAGGCGGATAAAAAACAGGTGAAGTCCTACGATATTCCATCCATCGACTTGGTCATCGTGGATCTTTACCCGTTCGAGGAAACCGTAGCCGCGGGAGGAACCGAGGAGGAGATAATCGAAAAAATCGATATAGGTGGCATCTCCCTTATTCGGGGGGCGGCCAAAAATCACAAAAACGTGCTGATCGCCGGTTCTCGACATCAGTACAAGCCGTTGCTTGATCTCCTGAAAGAGGGGAAAGGGGAATCTACCCTCGAGGAGAGAGCGTGGTTCGCGAAGGAAGCGTTCAAAGTTACTTCGGCTTACGACACGGCCATCTTCCGTTATTTTGATCAGGACGAAGGTTCGGCTCTCCGCTTGGCGTTCGATGAAGCAAAGCCTCTCCGTTATGGCGAGAACCCGCATCAAAAGGGCACCTTCTACGGTAATTTTAACCAGCTATTTGAACAACTTCACGGCAAGGAGATATCGTATAATAACCTTCTTGATATCGATGCAGCGGTTTCGCTTATAGGCGATGTAAAGGAGACGGCCCTTGCCATCTTGAAACACAATAATGCTTGTGGAATGGCGTGCCGCCCGACCGTGAAAGAGGCTTGGGAAGCAGCACTGGCTGCCGATCCCGTTTCCGCTTTCGGGGGAATCGTGATCACCAACCGCCCGATTGATAAAGCGGCTGCCGAAGCGATCAACGAGATCTTTTTTGAAGTAGTTATCGCGCCTTCTTATGATAAAGACGCGCTCGATATTTTGTTTCAAAAGAAAAATCGTATAATTTTGATACAGAAATCGAAAGACAACACCGATCGCCCATTTCAATACCGCTCTTTGCTAAACGGTGTATTGGCGCAAGAGGCAAACGTGAGCGTGCAAACTGACGCTGACCTTCGCGTGGCGACCGATAAAGCACCGTCTGCTCAAGAGGAAGAGGATTTGTTATTTGCCAATATTCTGGTGAAACATACCAAATCCAATGCTATTGTACTGGTTAAAAACAGGCAACTGATCGCGAGCGGCACCGGGCAAACCTCAAGGGTGGACGCGTTGAAGCAAGCAATCGAAAAGGCAAAAACGTTTAACTTCGACCTGAAAGGAGCAGTGATGGCGAGCGATGCTTTTTTCCCCTTCCCCGATTGCGTGGAGATAGCGCATGAAGCGGGAATTACCGCCGTGATTCAACCGGGTGGGTCTATCCGAGATCAGGAGTCAATTGATTACTGCAACCGGAATGGCTTGGCGATGGTAACGACGGGTGTTCGCCACTTTAAACATTAATTAAAAAAACAAACTCGCTACGTCAATAGCACAAAAAAATAGACTATGGGCATTTTTTCATTTACGCAAGAGTTGGCAATGGATCTCGGTACCGCCAACTCCGTTATCGTGAACAACGCGGGGAAAATCCTGCTGGACGAACCTTCCATCGTGGCATTGGACCGCAGAACCGACAAAATGATCGCGTTAGGCGAGAAGGCAAGGCAGATGCACGGGAAAACCCATGAAAATATTCGTACGGTGAGGCCATTGAGAGATGGTGTTATTGCCGATTTTAACGCGGCCGAGCAGATGATTCGGGGTATGATTAAAATGGCAAATAAAAACAAGGGCGGGCTCTTTTCTCCTTCACTGCGAGTGGTTATATGTATCCCGTCGGGAAGTACCGAGGTGGAAATACGCGCGGTGCGAGATTCGGCCGAACACGCGGGCGGACGCGATGTCTACATGATTTTCGAACCGATGGCAGCCGCCTTGGGAATCGGAATCGATGTGGAAGCACCGGAAGGAAACATGATTGTTGATATAGGCGGTGGAACCACTGAAATTGCCGTGATCTCGTTGGGAGGAATCGTCTCCAATAAATCGATCAAGATCGCGGGGGATGACTTCACCGAAGATATACAGGATTACATGGGGCGTCAACACAATATAAAGGTGGGAGACCGTACCGCGGAGCAGATAAAAATTAACGTGGGGTCGGTACTTACGGAGCTCGACAATCCACCGGAAGACTTTATCGTGCATGGGCCTAACCGGATGACTTCCCTGCCGATGGATGTGCCGGTGTCGCACCAGGAAGTAGCCCATTGCATCGAGAAATCGGTTACTAAAGTCGATTCTGCGGTCCTAAGCGCGCTGGAACATACTCCCCCGGAACTGTATGCCGATATCGTGCGAAATGGTATCTACCTTACCGGAGGAGGGGCTTTGTTGCGCGGAATCGACAAGCGGTTGACCGAGAAAATTGGTATCCCTTTCCGAGTAGTTGATGACCCCTTACACATGGTGGCAAAAGGAACCAGTATCGCGTTAAGGAATATCGAACGGTTTGCATTCTTGATGCGCTAATCTCCATTCGAGTTTGATGTAAGATGTGACATGATGCATGCGGAATCTTTTTAATTTTATCATACGAAATAGTCATTGGCTGGTTGCAATCTTGCTCATTGCATTCAGTTTCTATCTCGTATTCGCGTGCAACTCCTACCAGCGGAGTGTTTATCTCACTTCTGCCAATCGGGTAATGGGGTGGACATACGCGGTAGCCAATAATGTCACCTCTTTCTTGCACCTGAAAAAGAACAACCAACAGCTGCTCGAGCGAAACGCGCAACTCGAACGGGACCTCTTCGCGCTAAAGGCTCAAATGGAACTAAAGACCGATGACGATTCGGTCGCGGTAGAGGCTTTCGTGGTCGATACAACGGAACAGGTAAGGTTCGACTTTATCCCGGCGGAGGTGGTGAACCTCAGCTTCGCGGGACCGAACAATTTTATCACCCTGAATAAAGGGGCATCGCATGGCGTGCGTCCCGATATGGGAGTGATCTCCCAGCGTGGCGTCGTCGGCGTGGTTTCGAACGTGTCGGATCGATTTTCAATGGTGATCCCAGTTATTAATCCCAAATTCCGCTTGAGCGCGAAGTTAAAAAACTCCGAAAACTACGGCTCCGTCTCATGGAATGGAAAAAACGTACGCCAAGCTCAACTGGGAGAATTACCAAAGCATGAGTCCTTTCAGGTGGGCGACACGGTGATCACCAGTTTTTCGCGTATCTTCCCAAAACGCCTGGTTATAGGAACCGTGAGCGGCATGGGTGAATCGAAAGACGATAATTTTAACACGTTTACGATACAACTGGCAACCGATTTTTACTCGTTGCAGGACGTGTTTATCATCCGGGATGCGTTGTACGAAGAGCAAAAAACACTCGAAGAGACGTTGCAATGAAGATAAGTTATCTAAATGAATGGCTGCTTTTTTTGCTGTTGATCTTTTTACAGGTAATGCTGCTTAACAGGATCACGCTCTTTGGTGTGGCTACACCGGTATTGTATCACTATTTTCTACTGAAGCTCCCCGTGGGGCGAAACCCGTTTTACGGGATTATCATGGGATTCCTGATGGGGCTGATCATTGATGTTTTTTTAAATACCCCCGGTATGAATGCCGCCGCTACCACCATCGTCGCGGCGTTTCGACGGCCCATCATCAGTCTCTTTTTCTCGCGTGTGGAGTACGAGGATTTCGTGCCCGGGATTTACACGGCAGCAGGCCCGTTCGTCCGGTTCACTGTTTTTACCGTCGTCCTGCACCTCACGTTGCTGTTCTTCATCGAGTCGTTTACCCTATTCAACTTGATGAATACGCTCCTTCGAATTGTTTCATCGTCTCTCATTTCCGTGGTCCTTATTTTGGCACTCGATAGTTTAATGTACAAGAAAAAAGCAGGTGAGCAAACGTAATCCATTATCAAGCAGACAGTACGTGATCGCTACCGTGGTGGTGATCATAGGGCTTGTTTATGTCGCTCAGCTCTTCAACCTTCAGATTCTAAACCCCCAATATCGCGAATACGCCGATAGCAATGCTTTCTTCCGAAGAACGCTCTACCCTGCGCGGGGTGCCATTTATGATCGTAATGGCGAACTGCTTGTTTATAACCGGCCCACGTACGACGTGATGATGGTAGTGCGAGAAATGAGTCGATTCGATACGCTCGATTTCTGCGAAACGCTTAATATCGATCTGGAACGGTTCCTTACCTTAGATGCCGAGATGAAAGATCGGCGAAGAAACCCCGGATACTCATCCTACACGCCCCAACTGTTCATGTCGCAACTCAACGTGGAGGAATACGGGTTGTTGCAAGAGAAACTGTATAAATTTCCGGGAATATATATACAGAATCGTACGGAGCGGCAATATAACTTTCCCAATATGGGACTCGTTTTGGGTTACATTGCAGAGGTAGATCGAAATAAAATGGCGGCAGACCCCTATTACGCGTGGGGCGATTACGTGGGGAAGTCAGGCATTGAATTATCTCATGAGGAAGATTTACGTGGAGAAAAAGGAGTTGAAGTGCTACTTCGGGATGCACACGGTCGTATACAAGGGAGATACGAGGAGGGAGCGCACGATAAAGCACCGGTCTCGGGGCGAGACCTCACCCTCGGTATCGATATCGAGCTACAGGCATACGGAGAACATTTATTGCATAATAAAGTGGGAAGCATCGTGATGATTGAACCCTCCACGGGCGAAATACTTGCCATGGTGTCGGCACCTACCTACGATCCGGCTTTGCTCACCGGTAAAATGTTCGGAAGCAACTACCTGGAGCTCGAAAGAAATCCCTACAGGCCGCTGATTAACCGGTCGATAGCAGGCACCTACCCGCCAGGTTCTACCTTCAAACCCACGCAGGGGCTCATTTTCCTTCAGGAGGGAATCATTACCCCGGAAACACATTACGCGTGCTACGGGGGATACCCCCCGTTAGGTGGGCGCCCCCGATGCCACGGACACGCTTCGCCTACGGCTGTTCAATACGCTATTACCACCTCTTGCAACTCTTTCTTTTGCTATGGCCTCAATCATATGTTGGGCAACCGTACCCGATACGCGAGTGTGACGGATGCCTTTGACGTGTGGCGCGACCATATGGTGAACATGGGTTTCGGTTACCCGTTGGGCGTGGATTTGCCTTCCGAAGGAAGGGGATTTATCCCGAATAGTAAATTTTACACCAACGTGTTCGGAACCGATCGATGGTACGCGCATAATATTATTTCGATAGCGATTGGCCAAGGAGAGATTCTTTCCACCCCTCTTCAGATCGCGAACATGGGAGCCATGATTGCTAACCGGGGACACTATTACACCCCACACGTCGTAAAGGAACGGAAAGGAGCAGCACTGGATCCAATATACACTGCCAAACATGAGTCGGGGATCAACCGGGAACATTTCGAACTGATAGTGGAAGGAATGGCCGATGCCGTTACACGCGGCACGGCACGCGGCATCAACTTGGAACCCCACGTGACAGTTTGTGGGAAGACCGGAACATCGGAAAACCCGCATGGCGACGACCACTCGTTGTTCTTGGGCTTCGCTCCTAAAGATAATCCTCAGGTAGCTATCGCGGTAGTGGTAGAGAATGGACGTTTCGGTGCCACTAACGCGGTGCCTGTTGCTCGACTGATGTTGCAAAAATATTTCTTTGGTGAGGTGCCCGAAACGGATAAATGGTTGGAAGAAATGATTGTAAATCGGGAAATATTGCCCTATTTTTATACAAGGAACCTGCCGAGTAATTAGTAATTAAGAATTAATTAGTCACATTGGCACATTAGTCACATTGGCACATTAGTCACATTGGCACATTAAAATTATGGTCTATCAAGGATATAACGAACGTGAGGAGAAAGGAAAGGTGGATAAACCCATCGTTTTCTTCTACCTGCTATTCGTCGTCGTGGGATGGCTCAATATCTACGCCGCGAGCTTCGATCTTGAAAATGCCACGGGCTTGTTTGACCTTTCCACTCGAGCGGGGTCTCAGCTTATTTGGATGGGGACTTCGCTGCTACTTGCTTTCGCGCTGCTCAAAATTGATGTAAGCTTTTACGAAACATACGCCTTCCTCCTCTACGTGGTGGGGGTCGTGCTGCTAGCCGTTACAGCCATCGTGGCGGAAGAGATCAACGGTTCCCGCTCGTGGCTTATCCTTGGGCCGGTGCGTATCCAACCGGCAGAGTTCATGAAGTTTATCATCGCTTTAACCTTGGCTAGGGTGTTTAACACGTACGGGTTCCGGCTGATGGAAACAAAAAACCTCTTGCTGGTGAGCTGCATCATTCTGGTGCCCACCATCTTGGTTATCCTACAAAGCGAGACCGGCACCGCGTTGGTCTATCTCAGCTTTATCCTCGTGTTGTATCGAGAGGGCCTTCCGGGTGGTTTCCTTTTCATGGGTATCGCGGCCATCATCTACTTTATCTTGGGCATTCGATTTTCGGAAAACCAAATGGGTATGCTTTCGGAGGGAGAGCTCGTCTCTATCGTCCTGATCATTCTCTTCTCAGCAGGCATGGTATGGAGCTATCTCAAATTGAAGGGCACCTCTTTTCGGTTTCTTCTCTTCGCGGGTGTTCCCTTTGCAGTTGCCTATATCGCGTCGTTTTTTTCGATAGAGATCGATTGGGGGCTGACTGCCTTGATCGCGCTTGGCGTGGGAGCGTTATACCTTCTGTTCCTTTTTTTCCGGCATTGGAAAAGAACCTATCTCTATATCTTGCTCTTCTTGGTCGGCTCTTTTGCCTTCTTGGAGTCGGCCGAATACGTGTTTCTCGACGTCTTGCAACCTCACCAGCAAATGCGTATCAAGGTGACGCTCGGGATGGAGCAAGACCTGAGCGGGGCGGGATATCACGTGGGACAGTCCAAGATTGCTATCGGCTCGGGAGGGCTCACCGGCAAAGGTTACCTGAACGGCACGCAAACGAAGCTCAAGTACGTGCCGGAACAGGACACCGACTTTATATTTTGTACCATCGGCGAAGAGCATGGTTTTATCGGATCGGCACTCGTTCTTATCCTTTTTATGATTTTCGTGTTGCGGCTGCTAAGTATGGCGGAACGACAAACCACCGTGTTTGGAAGGGTATACGGGTATGGGGTGGTGAGCGTTTTCGTGTTTCACCTGCTTGTTAATATAGGGATGGTTATAGGAATCATGCCGGTGATCGGCATTCCTCTTCCCTTTTTTAGTTACGGCGGATCGTCGCTGTGGGGCTTTACCATCCTGCTTTTCATCTTTTTGCGGATCGATAAATCGAGAAAGCGAAGTTAAAAAATGAGCGTACCCCAATTTCACAATCAGAATACGCTCGATCAATTAGAACCCAATTTATTAAATATTGCAAGGATGTGGGGTGGGAAGCAATCCGAGAATCGTTCCCGATCCCGGCAATCTCTTTATATTTTTCTTCTCTTGTTTGACAGGATAGAAGAAAAATAGTTTAATTTTGTCTCAAATAATGAGGAGGATATGAGAAAAACAGCATTGATAACCGGAGCTTCAAAAGGGATCGGGAAAGAGTTGGCACGGCTACTCGCGAAGAAGGGTTGCAACTTGGTGCTCGTCGCACGGAGCAGCGAATATTTAACCCGTTTGAAAGAAGAACTGGAAGATCAATATGGGGTGGAAGTTCGAGTGATCGTGAAAGATCTTTGCGAAGCGGATGCGCCGAAAGAGGTGTTCGATGAGGTGAAACAGGCCGGAATTCGAATCGACTACCTGATCAACAACGCGGGCTTCGGCGATTGGGGACGATTTATGGATAAGCCATGGGAGCGTTATAAAACGATGATTGAGCTCAACACGATGGCACTCACCTATTTTATGCACCTCTACGTGAACGAGTGGAAGGGGAAACAGGGGGGTAAAATACTGAACATCGCTTCCACCGCGGCTTTTCAACCCGGGCCCATGATGGCGGTCTACTTTGCTACCAAATCGTACGTGCTCCAACTATCGGAAGCACTGAACCATGAGCTGGGTGAAGAGGGTACCAGCGTAACCGTGTTATGCCCCGGCCCCACCAGTACCTACTTTGGAGAGGAATCGGGAATGAGCGCGTCGCGACTAGTCAAAAACGTGAAGATTGCCCGCGCGAGCGACGTTGCCCGATTGGGGTACGATGCTATGATGAAAGGAAAGCCAGTCGCCATTCACGGGGCGATGAATAAAATTGCTCCCTTCGCGATACGTTTTTTCCCCCGAAAATGGGTGACACACCTTTCGGCACGGGTGATGCGGCTTCCAAAAAAGAGATAAATCCGTTACGATAGCATGCTATGCGCGAAAAAATCCTGATAACGATCCTGTTTATTGCCGCTGCAGCATTCGTCGCGGCCAGCAAGTCGTATCAAAATAGGGACAGCATAACACTCTATTTCAAGCAGGTTAAAGAAGCCACGGCAAAGCATGAGTATCTCTGGAATAAAGATATTTACGGTCCCATCTTACTTGTTCATCCCGGTACCCGGGAGGTTTTCGCCAACGAGCCGGACGAAAAGGGATATCTTTCTGCCGCGAACAACATTTACATGGGTATACTACCTAAGGGTGTCCCCGTTTCGAATACCGATATCAAGTGGAGCGGCAAACATTGGGCCATGCTCACGTTGCCGCTGTCATCGAACTTGTACGGGCGGGTCGATATCGTCACGCACGAGCTGTTCCACGTTGCGCAGCCTTTTCTTGGATTTTTGACCCGACGAGAGGATAACCAACACCTCGATCTAAGGGAGGGTAGAATTTACCTGCGTCTTGAGATGAAGGCATTGGAAGCAGCATTAAGGTCGCCTCGTCTTAATCGTGCCGAAGAGCATCTTCGCAACGCGCTTCTTTTTCGTAAATATCGCCACCAGCTGTACCGAGGGTCAGAATTGTCGGAAAACAGTCTTGAATTGCTAGAGGGACTGGCCACGTACACCGGGCAGATGATGAGCGGCCGCGACAAATGGGAGTGGCGCGACTACCTGGTAAGGCGAGCCATCCAGTTTCATGATACCCCCACTTTTGTCCGTTCGTTCGCGTACGAAACGATTCCCATCTACGGTTTTTTTCTTCACCAAAAAGAAAACCTGTGGAACCACGCGGTTGATAACGAAACGGTGCTTACCGAACTTTTTGCCGAGGCCTTCGGTATGGAGAGGCGTATCCTGTTGCAATCCTATGTTCGACAGGTGGCCGAGGAGTATAACGGGGCTAAGATCATAGCAGAAGAAGCGCGTCGTTCCGTGAGAAACGAGGAGGAGCTTGATCGGTATCGCGAGTTGTTTTTCGATTTGCCTCACCTCGAAATTCGTCTTGAAGATATGAGCATGTCGTTCGATCCCCGAAACCTGATTCCGCTCGATGAGGACGAAGGTACGGTATACCCCACCGTGGAGATCAGCGATAACTGGGGCATCCTCACCGTGAAGGAGGGAGGTGCGCTGCTTCGGTCGGACTGGCGATGGGTAATCGTTTCTGAACCTTTGGAAATCAACAATAATATCGTGAAAGGAGAGGGGTGGATTCTTCAGCTCTACGAGGGTTATTTTATCGAGGAGCTGCCCGGGGAGATCTTCCTGTTATCGCCTATTCGCGAATAGAAAAGGGGAGCATAATTTGGCAACGATCAAGAAAATGGCTAATTTTACACTCCGTTAAAAAACAGGCTTCAACCTCTATTATTGAAGCCGTTGTTTTAACGAATTGTATTGTTTGATGGAAGAGAACGGATGAACGAGGGAGAGAAGAAAGTTGTTAGTAAAATGATCGCCATCCATTGCCGATCGGCCCACCGCGAAGATCGACTCCCAGGGAAAGAGTTGTGCCGGGCATGCGAGGAGTTGAGGGAGTATGCGTTGCAGCGATTGGAACGGTGCCCTTTTGGCGAAGAAAAACCCACCTGTGGGAATTGTCCAGTCCACTGTTACAAACCCGATATGCGCCAACGAATTAAAGACGCGATGCGCTTCGCTGGGCCGCGAATGTTGTTTCTGCACCCGTTGGACACGCTCCGCCATTACCGCAAGGAGTATCAGCGGAACCGGCAGTACGCCTCGCGACCGAAGACAAATTTAAACAGGCAATCAAAATAGGGACGTGTCGCTACTCAACCCACATAGTGTTGTGGCTCACCTGCTCGCGGAGCATAACGAGCTGATACCGGTGCTGAATCGTTTCGGGATACGACTTGGCGTGGGAGATAAAACGCTGCAGGAACTCTGCGACGAGAAGCACTTGAACGTCGACTTTATACTTACTGTCCTCAATGTCTACCTCGATAAAGCCTATATACCTGACGCTTCTCTTCAATTGTTCAGCGTGGAGCCTATTGCCGACTATTTTCATCAAACCATCGAAAGCTATATCCACGATTTGATTCCCAATATCGAGAAGCACTTGAACGCGTTTATTGCAGTGAGCGGGTCCGATAACGAGGAGCTGGTGATGTTGCGAGATCTTTTTTTGAAGTTCAAACAACGGATGATCCATCAACTGCAGAAAACCGATAGCTACGTGGACGATTTCCCGGACGAGTTGCTGCATGACCTGAAAAATATCCTGATCAAACATCTTTCGGCCGAATACAATCAAAATTTGTGCCACGCCGTGATCTTCTCGCTCCACTCGCTAGAAAAAGATCTCGAAGCCCATAATCGGCTGATGGATAAAGTGCTTCGGCCGAAGATAAGTGAACTCGACTCCACGGGAATTGAGCAGTTGCAATACGCTATGACAAATGAACAGCCGGTGCGCACCGACGGGAAAGGGCACCCGCTGACCAACCGGGAGACGGAAATATTGCGACTAATTGTACAGGGACTTATCAACAAAGAGATCGCTGAAAAATTGAATATCAGCCTTAACACGGTGCTCACGCATCGCAAAAATATAATTGCTAAAACGGGTATCAAAACCGTTTCGGGGCTTACCTTTTATAGCATCCGTAACGGTTTGATTTCCATATAATCCAATATGGTAATGATGAAAAATAATAAGAACCCTTTCTTGCACATGTCACTCGCTAACTGGGGCGACGTGAAGGAGCACGCGTACGACATCGCGATTCTTCCATGGGGTGCTATGGAACCGCATAATTACCATTTACCTTACTTGACCGATTGCATCCTCTCGAGCGAGATCGCGAGCGATGCGGCCGAATTGGCATTCCAGCAGGGAGTCACCAGCATGGTGCTTCCACCCGTTTACTTCGGATCACAGAACGCGGGGCAATGGAACAAACCCTTTTGTGTGCATACCCGGAGTGAAACGCAAAAAGCGATACTCCTCGATATCGTTACTTCCCTACATGGACAAGGTTTCCGGAAGATGGTGATCGTGAATGGCCACGGCGGGAACAGCTTTAAATCGTATATACGCGACCTTGGAATGGATTTCCCCGATTTCAAAATCGCGGTAGTTGATTGGTTCGCGGTGCTTCCCAAAAAGGGGTACTTTGAGGCAGATCCCGATGACCATGCCGGAGAACAAGAAACTTCCGTGATGCTGCATTATCACCCGGAACTGGTATCCATGGAACGGGCAGGGGACGGTCCCACGGTACGAGGAAAAGTAGCGGCGTTGGACGAGCGGGTGGGGTGGAGCCCCCGACATTGGGACGAGGTATCGAAAGATACCGGGATTGGCGACCCGAAAAAATCGACCGCGGAAAAGGGTAAACGATACGCCGAAGCTGTGGCGGGCAAGATCGCGCAGTTGTTGGTAGAACTTAAGGCTGTTGACTAAAATTTGTGACTGGCTCGTAGTCATCGGCGGATCGTGGATATCGATAGATAACGAACTTCAAAATAATAAATAATTTACAAACTATGAGTAATCAGAGAGAGAAACTTTTCACCGATTTTTCTCCCGTCTCCACCGATGAGTGGATGGAAGTGGTCACACGTGACCTCAAGGGGGCCGATTTCCAAAAGAGATTGGTGTGGAAAACCGACGAAGGGTTTAACGTGAATCCTTTCTATCGTGCAGAAGATGTCGAGGGGTTCCCCGCGGTAAATAACCTGCCCGGGCAGTTCCCCTACGTACGAAGCACCCGGGAGGACAACACCTGGTACGTGCGTCAGGAGATCAACGTGAAAAATTTTGCCGACGCTAACAAGAAGGCGCGGGCCCTGTTACAGAAGGGCATTACCTCCTTCGGGTTCCGGCTGCCTAAGAACGAACTTACGGCGGAAAATTTACAACTGCTTCTCGAAGGTATCGCGCCCGATAAGGTGGAGCTGAACTTCAGTACCTGTATCTCCCGGACCATCGACTTGGCGAAGCTGGTGGTGCAATATATACAGTCGCTGAACCTTAACGTGCTGGAGTGTTTTGGTTCGGTGGAGTTCGATCCATTCCGGAAGATCTTGAAAAAAGGGATCGATGAACCGCAGTGGCTCGATAAGGCGGTGGAGATCGCGAAGATTACCGCGCCGCTGCCCCGGTACAGGGCCATCACCATCACGGGCAACCGGATGAACGACGCGGGAGCGTACAGCTACCAAGAGCTGGGCTACAGCTTGTCGTATGGCAACCAAGTACTGGAGGGGCTTATCGAACGAGGATTGGACCCGCAGATGGCGGCCAAGAAGATCAAGTTTCAATTCGGAGTGGGATCCAACTACTTCATGGAGATCGCCAAGTTCCGGGCTGCACGCTGGCTCTGGGCCGAGATCGTGAACGCGTACAAGCCACCTTGTCCACACGATTGCGATAACAAGGCGGAAGATGGTACCTGCCGTTGCGCCGCGAAGATGAATATCCACGCGATCACCTCCCGATTCAACCAAACACTTTACGACCCGTACGTCAACCTGTTACGTACGCAAACCGAAGCGATGTCGGCCGTGTTGGGTGCCGTGGACTCGCTCACGGTGCGCCCGTTTGACGAAACGTTCGAAACACCGACCGCCTTTGCCGAGCGCGT
>Ga0209075_1003363_pt1 | contig 13391 bp, 13 predicted proteins | sample Stecom2011_FD_187523 | JGI IMG/M metagenome (GOLD analysis project Ga0209075, IMG submission 187523) | Agricultural soil microbial communities from Utah to study Nitrogen management - Steer compost 2011 (SPAdes) (version 2) | ecosystem: Environmental > Terrestrial > Soil > Agricultural land... | reverse complement strand
CATGCAATAAGGGTTTCCAGATATGAGTAAGATTGGCATCCACTAAGGTGATCTTGGCCTGCTTGCGCTTACCTAAGGTACGACCTAAGCGCGTCGCTAACTCAAGTCCGCCAGCACCGCCGCCCACTACTACAATGCGATGTAACATGTTGTGCAGCCTATAAAACAATAAAAAGTTGTCGCTACTATACGATGAAAGTCGCATGTAACGCAGTGTTCTTTATGGCTGCTGCTAAAGAAGCAGTGCTTTATTTTAGACTGAGAGTTGCGGCGAACTGTGTTTAAAGTGAGATATTTTGAGGTATTTAGGCAGGTATTACAGCGTCACACACAGCGCAGCAAAAAACGCTGCGTGGACAGCCTGCTTACATATTAGCGAACCTTGATCACCAGCTTACCCACTGCCTTACGTGCAGCCAGGGTATTGATCGCTTGTGCTGTATCTTCTAGCGCAAAGGTTTGTGAGACCAAAGGTTTCAGCTTGCCTTCGGCATACCAAGCAAACAGCTGCTCAAAGTTAGCGACGTTATCTTGCGGTTGGCGCTGAGCGAAGGAGCCCCAGAACACGCCGATCACCGCCGCGCCTTTGAGTAGCGGTAAATTGACCGGCAGTGACGGAATCGTGCCGCTAGCAAAACCAATCACCAACATACGGCCGTTCCAAGCAATCGAGCGCAGCACCGTTTCAGACATATCACCGCCCACCGGATCAATGATCACATCCACACCTTGGCCCTTGGTTAAGGTTTTCAAGCGTTCACGTATATCTTCATCTTGGTAGTTAATCAGCTCATCAGCACCCGCTTGGCGCGCCACTTCGAGCTTCTCGGCACTGCTGGCCGCTGCAATCACGCGCGCACCCATAGCTTTACCAATTTCAATCGCGGCCAAACCAACGCCACCGGAAGCGCCAAGCACCAATAACGTCTCACCGGCTTGCAAAGCACCACGCTGCTTAAGGGCATGCATGGCCGTACCGTAGGTCATGCTAAAAGCTGCCGCCGTGGTAAAATCCATTGCATCAGGCATCGGTAAAATATTATAGGCAGGCACGGCTATTTGTTCAGCACAACTGCCCCAGCCAGTCAGCGCCATCACTCGATCACCGACTTTAAGATGACTGACTTTCTCGCCAACAGCGCTGATCACACCAGAAGCTTCGCCGCCTGGAGAAAATGGAAAAGGCGGTTTGAACTGATATTTACCTTCAATAATTAAAGTATCAGGAAAGTTAATGCCGGCCGCATGTACATCCAGCAGCACTTCATTTTTTTTAATCTCTGGGCTGCTGACGTCTTCCACAACCAAGGTATCTGCTGGACCAAAGGCTTTACATAACACTGCTTTCATAAGGCACCTCATTTATTGTTTGCTTGAGTGTAAGGCTCAAGCGTCAGAGTTCAATCTGTATACAGATAAATGATAGTGCATTATCCATGCATCTAGCTGTTCGCCACGCAGCAAAACCACAACGTCCATGCCAAAACTCTAAGGAAGCACTGATTAATTACGTCATTGCGAGGAGCGACGCGACGCGGCAATCGCTAACGTTTTGATACATACAGCCAATTGGATTGCTTCGCTACGCTCGCAATGACATTTTTTGATTTATTCAGCATCCCCTTAACTGATCAGTAACTCAAGATAGGGCATGACAAAAATGCGCACGCCACAGCAGTGCATAACGCATGATTTCTTAAACACTAAGCCGGCACAACTTCACCACTGCCGCCCATCTCTGCTGGCACATCACGCATTTTCGGTAAGCCATCATCCATACGCAACACCGTTTCTTGATAATGCACGTGCACACTTGGCTCAAAGGCCAAGGTTGGCAAAATGGCTGCGTATACATCAGTTAAGCCCATCGCTGGATGCTCAGTCAAAACATGCCCACCACATAACGAGCACCATTTACGCAAGCTTTGCGCCGTCTGCTGATACGCCGCCAAATGTTCCTGGCCTTGATCAATACGCACATCGTCTGGCGTCCAAAGCGTGAACGCATTGACTGGCCCTGCTGACCAATGTCGACAGGATTGGCAATGACAATAACCCATTGCTTGTGGCGTTCCGCTAGCAGTCAACTTCACCGCGCCGCAAAAGCATTGCCCTTGGTATTGCGTTTTATCTGTCATAACTCACCTCACTGATCATTCGTTCAGCCCTTATGCGCTCACGTGCCCTACCAGCACTGTTGCTCCACCGCTGGCGAAGTTGGCAATATCAGCTACTGCTACTTGAGCTGCAGCAGAACTCATCACACTGTCCATCTGTTTTTGGCTGTCAAAATAGAGCTCGGCCATGCGGTAGTACTCGGGCAAGGAACCATCCGCTGACAAGGCGAATAAAGTGAGCTCAGTTCGCAGGATGCCTTGGATATCAGCCACGAGGGGCAGATGTGTCTGCGCGTAATAAGACTCAAATGCTTCAGGCTGCTTGGGCTGGCCATATAAAACGGTAATTTTGATCATTTACCTTTCCTTCAAAGAAGTATTTAACCAGCCGTTAGCAGACCCGATAAGATCGGCTAAAACAGCAGGTTGGCGCGTGCTAAACACTTATAAACTTATTGAAGGTTATTTTTATCATCGAAGATAAAGTAGCGACCATAGTTCTTATCGCTCTAAAAGCTTATTCAATAGTAGAAGAGAAGAAAGTCTCTGAGAGAATCAAACTACATAGAAAAACAAGGCTGCTTTCTGGCTGGTGAATTATTATCAGGAGGCATTTCAGCTTTAGCACAATCTATGCTGCAGAGAATATTTTTCATGAAAGAATAAATTACAGAAGGGAGCAATCTATTTATATTCTTTAAAAATCATGGCTATGCATATATTTAGAATACGCTAAAGTCTGCCGCCATTGCAGCGGCAGACTTGTTTTGCTTAGAAGTTGTAGCGCAGACCAACTGACGCTAGGTCAACGTTGTATGCATCTGCAACATCTTTGTAACGCTCATACTCAGCAACAATCTCTAGCTCAGGCATGATGGCATAAGATGCACCCGCACCGAATGAAGGAACCCACTCACGAGCTGTAGCACTGCCAGAACCAACGCCAGCAACTTTCACTCTGACTTTTGTTTCCATTTTGTGATAGCCGACTTTTGCAAACAGCTTAAAGTCATCTAGTGGCAAAGTACCGACTAAGTTCGCACCTAAACCTCTAGTTTTGGCCGTAACTTTTGCGTTATATAAATTACCAAAGTTATCTACGACTAAACCTTTATCGCTAGGCTTACCCAAATCGGTATATTGCGCTTCTAGAGCAACATACGGATTAGCTTGTAAACCAACAGCTACTTTGTATGCAAAATCTGTATCGCTACGGAAATCTTTTGAGTCCGACTGACCCATGCTGCCTGTCACATAGCCTGATACTTCGTTCGCCTGAACTGTTGTGGTGGCAAATGCGAATACTGCTGCAGCCAATAATGTTTTCTTCAACATCCTATAACTCCCTGAATAATTATGCTGTTTGTTAGCGGAACTGAGTCTACGCAAAATACGTTTTAAGTCCAGCCGAGAACCGTGTTCAAACTAACAAACTTTATAAACAGTTTTAAATCCAGTACGGGCTTTACAAATCATTTTACAGATAGGCTCTGTTGCGCTTGTTTTACATACTCAGCAACATGCTCAGCACTAGCGCTAGTTAGATGCGGCACTTCAGCCAAACACGGCGCAGGCATCAGTTGCTGCAAAGTTGCGAGGTTTTCCGCTAAGCGCGCACAGCTGGGATCAACCACATTCGCCACCCAGCCCGCCAGCTCCAGTCCATCATTGATAATCGCTTGTGCAGTCAATAAAGCATGATTTATACAGCCCAGCTTCACGCCTACCACTAAGATCACCGGTAACTGCAGGGCAATCGCAAAGTCCGAGAGAAACTCCGTGGCGGAGATCGGCACGCGCCAGCCGCCAGCGCCTTCAATCAGAGTAAAATCGGCCTGCTGTTGCAAAATCACCTGTGCCGTCCGATATAAGTCAGCCACGGATAACTCAACACCCGCTTCCTGCGCGGCAATATGTGGGGCAATGGCTGGCGCAAAAGCATAGGGATTGATCTGTGTATAAGGCAGCTGCACTGTGCTTTGCGCAATAAGCGCTAAGGCATCACTATTACGTAAGCCCTCCGCACTCATATCACAGCCAGAAGCCACCGGTTTCATTGCTAATGTACTGCAACCTTGTTGTTTGGCCGCGCAGAGCAGTCCTGCGGCAACGCTGGTTTTGCCGGCATCGGTGTCTGTGCCAGTAATAAAAAATGCCTGTGCCATGCTTAACCCTCTTTACGTAATACGCCGTAGACCACCTGCCAAGTTGCAGGCAAACCTTGCGGCTGACGGTAGTATTCATAAGCATTCAGCAAGCGTTGCAAGCCTTGCCGGCTAACTAAACCTGGCGCACGTCCATCTTGCAAATGATCGGCTCCTAAATGCTTCAGCTCATGGGTCAGGTCAGCCACTTTGGCGTAATGATAGATATGCGTATGACAGTGCAAATCCAGCACCTGCAAAGCACTGGCAGCGGTTAATTCCTGATAGCGCTTAAGTGTGCGAAATTGATTGACGTGAGTGGCGTTATCCACCGCCTGCCAGCTACGGCGCAGCTCGATTAATGAGCCATCTGCCAGGCTACTAAACAGCAGCACACCGCCAGGTTTTAGTACTCGATGCGCTTCATGCAAAACCTTAGAAAAATCAGTACACCACTGCAGCGCTAAACTGCTAAAAACCAGATCTTGGCTATTGTCCTGCAGTGGCAGCTGCTCAGCATCGGCGCAGATATAGCTGAGGTCTGGGCAGCGTGTACGCGCAAAGGCCAACATACCTTGGGCAAGATCAAGGCCGGTACCGCGCGCACTGGCAAAACGTTGCTGTAAGTGTTCGCAGAAATAGCCTGTGCCACAGCCAAGATCCAGCCATTGCTGGATATGCGCAGGGCAGATTGATTCAGGCAGTAAGCTTAATAAACGTGCGCCCACCGCGCGCTGAAAATCTGCAACGCTGTCATAGGTTTCAGCGGCGCGTGAAAATGCTGCGGCAACCTGTTGCTTGTTGTTCTGCTGTTGCCCTGAAAACTCAAGCATGCTGACCACGCAAAATAAAGTCGGCAATGCGCTGGGCTAATAATTGCGACTCAACAATAAGCCCCGCATGGCTTTGTCCGAATAATTCCACAGTGGCTTGTGCATTGAGCTCTCGCATACTGCTAAGCGCCAGGGACGGCACTAAGGCATCCTGCTCAGCTAATAGATGTAGCTGTGGGCCTTCAAACGCACTGATTGCTGCACGATTATCCAACTCAGCTAACAGATCTAATCCCGCTAAAGCACAGACAGAATCACCCGCTTCAGCAGTTGCTAATAACTGCCGCGATAATGCTCGGGGCTGCGCAGCACCTTGACTGCATAACAGCACGAAACGTTTTAAACCCGCAGCTAAATCCTCGGCACAGAGCTGGCGAAACGCCGTGAAAGTATCCACTGGCATTGCCGCTGGCCAGGTGTCACGCGCGACAAAACAAGGATTACTGGCATAACTGATCAATCCTGCACAGGCTGATTGCCGATACGCCGCCAGAGCCGTGGCTAACATGCCACCCAACGACCAGCCCATTAGCCAGCAATCACTCGGCAACTGTTGATCGAGCAATGCAATCAGCGCCTCGGTACTTTTTCCGCGCACATCAGGTAATGGCTGAATCTGTACTGTTAGCTGCGGTAAAGCAGCATCCAGTTGCTCCGCTAAAATCTGTAGCGGCACCACGCCTAATCCCCAGCCGGGAAGCAATACCAGATGTTTACTCATCACGCGTCTCCAGCTGGCAAGCGGCCAAGCCATCGAGTAACTGCTGCACCTGCTCGGTGCTGTGCGCTGCAGTAAGCGTGATGCGTAAGCGCGCACTACCCGCCGGCACGGTTGGCGGACGAATCGCGCCGACTAAAATACCCAATTCACGCAGCTTGGCTGAAATCGCCATCGCCTGCGCGCTATCACCAATAATGATCGGTTGAATCGGCGTGGGGCTGTCCATTAAATTCAAACCTAGGGCTTTGGCACCCTGACGAAACTGCTGAATCAATTGCTGCAAATGCTCACGGCGCCAGTGTTCTGTTTGCAATAACTCTAGGCTGGCAAGCGTCGCACAAGCCACAGCAGGCGGCGAACTGGTGGTGTAAATATAGGGCCGAGCGAACTGAATCAGGGTTTCAATCAACTCTTCGCTACCGGCAACAAAAGCACCCGCCGTACCAAAGGATTTACCCAAGGTGCCCACCAACACCGGCACTTCGCTAGCCGTTAAGCCGTAATGCTCAACCAAACCACCACCGTTTTTGCCCAGCACACCAAAACCATGGGCATCATCGACCATCAGCCATGCCCCGTGGGCCTTGGCCTGTTCTGCTAATTCGGGCAAACGCGCCAGATCGCCGTCCATGCTAAAAACGCCATCGGTCACCAGTAGCGTATTCCCCTGCGCACGCTGGAAACGCTGCTTGAGGCTGTCGAGATCATTGTGTAAATAACGGCTAAAGCGCGCGCCTGATAACAGCCCAGCATCCAGCAGCGAGGCATGGTTAAGACGGTCATGCAGCACAGTATCACCCTGCCCAACCAGCGCGGTAATAACCGCTAAATTGGCCATATAACCGCTGCTCATCAGTAGCACACGGTCGCGGCCAGTAAACTCTGCCAATGCCTGCTCCAGCTGATGATGCGGCTCGCTATGGCCAATGACTAAATGCGAAGCACCACCACCGACGCCCCAACGTGCAGCGCCCTGCTGCATAGCATCCACCACCTGCGGGTGATTGGCTAAGCCTAGATAATCATTGGATGAAAAGGCCAAATACTCTTTACCATCCACCTGCACTACAGGCCCTTGTGGGCTTTGCAATAGTGGCCGTTGGCGGTAAAGGTTATCGGCTTGGCGGGCGGCCAAACGTGCAGCAAGGTCGAAGCTCATGACAATCCAAAGTAAGGTTTTCAGGCAAGGTCGTAATGCGAGTGGCAAGCCTGGCAGCCTGCCCACTCACAGGATCATTTAGTGTGTGGCCGCATCGTAAAATAATGAGGCATCGCGCTGCTCGATGATGGCGTGCTCAATAGCTGCCTGATGCACTTCATCGGCATACTCTTCACGGGCTTCTGGTTTGATCCCAAGACGGGCAAACAACTGCATATCCTTATCCGCTTGTGGATTGGCAGTGGTCAGAAGCTTTTCACCGTAGAAAATCGAGTTAGCACCCGCTAGAAACGCTAAAGACTGCATCTGCTCGTTCATTTGTTCACGGCCTGCAGACAAACGCACATGAGATTTAGGCATCATAATCCGCGCCACAGCGAGCATGCGGATAAAATCAAAGGGATCGACATCCTCGGCATTTTCTAACGGCGTGCCTTCAACTTTCACCAACATATTGATCGGCACACTTTCTGGGTGCTCTGGCAAATTGGCCAACTGGATCAACAAGCCAGCACGGTCAGCAATGGATTCGCCCATGCCCAAAATACCGCCTGAGCAGATTTTCATTCCCGCATCACGTACATAACTTAAAGTTTGTAAGCGCTCGGCATAGGTACGGGTGGTAATAATATTGCCGTAGAACTCTGGCGAAGTATCAAGGTTGTGGTTGTAATAATCTAAACCGGCATCAGCCAATGCTTTGGTTTGCGCTTCATCTAACTTGCCAAGGGTCATGCAGGTTTCCATGCCCATGGCTTTAACGCCTTTCACCATTTCCAAGACATAAGGCAGATCTTTCGCCGAAGGATGCTTCCACGCTGCGCCCATGCAAAAACGCGTTGAACCAATCTCTTTGGCGCGTTTGGCTTCGTCCAAAACCTTCTGCACTTCCATCAGCTTTTCTTTATCCAGCCCAGTGTTGTAGTGCCCAGACTGCGGACAATATTTACAATCCTCTGGGCAAGCACCCGTTTTAATCGACAGTAAAGTCGAAACTTGCACGCGATTGGCATTGAAGTGCTGGCGATGCATGCTTTGTGCTTGAAAGATCAAGTCGTTGAAAGGCTGCTGTAACAAAGCGGTCACTTCGGTCAGTGTCCAATCGTGACGAGTGACAGCATGAGGACTGGTGGTCATGGATGTTCCTTTTTATTGGCCGTTTACTTTAAATTAACGATTAAGCGGCGGGCTGCTAAACTTCAGGCATGCAGGATGCATTGCGATAATAATCAAGGAGACGTCATGAGCTGTCAACCGAGTCACGTCAACAAGGTTTACCAGTGGTTAATAAACAAACAATCTTGTTTGCTTTGCGATGGCCCTAGTCACCGTGCATTAGCACTTTGTGAGGACTGTGAAGCAGAGCTACCATGGCTTAGCGGGCAGTGTCGACAATGCGCACTGCCGATGCCTAACCACCAAGCGCTTTGTGCTGATTGCACTGATAATCCACCACTTTTTAGCCAAGTTGTCACGCCACTGCAGTTTGATTTCCCTATCGACACCCTGATCAGTCGCTTTAAATACCAACAACGCTGGCCCTATGGACGCTTATTAAGTGCGCTGCTGGTGCAGTATGTAACCTATTATTTTGATGAAGGTGGGCAACGTCCTGATCTGATTTTAGCGGTGCCTTTAGCAAAACGCAGGCAGCGCCAGCGCGGTTATAACCAAGCGCAAATGATCTGTGATTGGTTAGCTAAAGCGCTCGGTTTGCATAATCCTCAGCAACTCTTATTGCGCACTCGCGAAACAGTCAGCCAACAAGGTTTAAGCGCTAAAGCGCGGCGCGATAATTTGCATAATGCGTTTCAATTGACTGATCCTACGCAGGTAAGCAACAAACACATCGTTTTAGTTGACGATGTGCTGACGACAGGTACCACCTGCTCAATCATTAGCGGGCTATTGCTCAAGCATGGTGCCGCACGAGTCGATGTCTACTGTTTGGCTCGCACCGGTAAGCCGCACGGAGTGCAACTGTAACCATCTGCAGAGTTTGTCCTATTAACCCCTGTATGAGCTGGCCATGCCCGCGATAGTGACCATGTACAGTGTTGCAAACAACACCATTGATCAATGAGTATCTTGTTAGTGTCGCGACCAGCGGAGCCACGGATGGCGCAGCCCCGAATCGGGTCAGGATGACCCGCTGAGGGAAAAGCGATACTAGCAAGGTACGGCATGCACAAATCGTCCTTGCTACTTTGCTGTGCTTAAAACGCTAAATCTGTGCATGTCGTACTTCGGGGCAAGTGTTAATCCGTCGATGAGCCCATCCAGGGCTCAACTCCGGCGCTCGCCATCCTTGGCTCGCTCACCACACCCACCCCGAAGCACTCGTTGACCATTTGCGGTGTTTGCACTATTGCAATTTCAATAATCTATACAAATTTACACTTGTTGCAGACCAACAGAACTGAATACATCTGCGCAGAGTAATGGTTTTAAAAGCGTCATGCGTCAAATTCGCAGGCAACACCAATAATCAATGAGTACCTTGTTCGTGTCGCGACTAGCGCAGCCAAGGATGGCGCAGCCCCGAATCGGGTCAGGATGACCCGTTGAGGGAAAAGCAATACGAACAAGGTACGCCATGCACAAATCATTCTGAATGCTTTGCTTTGCATAACTCAATCAGCACACTGCGCGCCATCTTCCTCACAACGAGTAGCATATTGCTGGGCCATCACCGCGCACACCATCAATTGGATTTGATGGAACACCATTAACGGAAGAATCGCCGGTCCCACCGCACCACCAGCAAACAACACCGAAGCCATCGGAATACCAGTCGCCATACTCTTCTTTGAACCACAAAATACAATGGTAATCTCATCTTCTTTATTAAACTTAAAACGACGCGCCAGCCATGTTGTGGCAAACAAAACCATAGCTAAAATCACACTGCAGACCACACTCAACATAATCAACGAAGCAGGCGGCACCGCGCTCCACAACCCACCAATCACCGCGGCACTAAAGGCCGTGTAAACCACCAACAAAATCGAACTTTGATCAACATTTTTTAACCAACGGGCATTACGATCAACCCAACTACCAATCCAACGGCGCATGTAATGACCCACTAAAAACGGTAGTAATAATTGCAGACTAATTCTGATCACCGCCTCAAGCATCCCAGTCGTACCCGCATCGGCATCCAGCATCATTTTCACCAATAACGGTGTAACTAAAATGCCAACTAAACTCGAAGCAGAAGCCGCACAAACCGCCGCAGGAATATTACCGCGGGCAATCGAAGTAAAAGCAATTGCCGACTGCACCGTGCCCGGCAGAGCAGCTAAATACAGCATACCGATCCACAACTCATCACCTAAAACAGGACGGATCAGCGGCTGCAATGACAGCATCAACAGCGGAAATAAAATAAAGGTGCAGGCAAACACCAGCAGATGCAAACGCCAATGCATCACCCCAGCAATAATGGCATGGCGCGACAACTTAGCGCCGTGTAAAAAGAACAGCAAAGCAATGGCAAAATTAGTCAGCCACTGAAAAAAGGTCGCCCCCATACCCTGTGCAGGAATAAAGGTCGCAGCCAACACCACCGCGATTAAAATCAAGGTGAAGTTATCGAACAAAATACGCAAACGAAACATAATTAAAGGCACCATCAAATCTAATATGACGCGACTCTACTGGATATGAAATAATCCGGCTAACGCCAATCAGCCAAAGAGTATCGACTAACGGACATGAAAAGCGCACTTGAGCAACGCCTTAGTGACTTAAAAGACTTACCACGCCCCATCTACGGGCAAACAGAGGCGCTACCCAACAAAGTCTTAGGCTATCGTCACAGCCACCCTTGGGTGCAGTTTTCCTATGCCATTAGCGGAGTTTTAGAAGTCCAAACCACGCATGGCCGTTTTATTGCACCGCCGCAGCGCGCTGTATGGATTCCAGCGGGCATCAAACACCGCGTGCACAGCTCAGTACACACGCAAATTCGCAGTTTATACATCGACCATCAGGTACTCGTTGAGCCGCCGCAGACCTGCCGTGTGGTAGAAGTAACGCCTCTGCTCAAAGAACTGATTCGAGCCTTTGGCGAGTTACCCATTGAGTACGATGAAAACAGCGCTGAAGGACGTTTAGCGGCAGTGCTATTAGACCAACTGACCCATGCGCCAGATATGGGCTTAATGTTGCCTTTGCCTGCGGATAAACGTTTACAGAAAATAGTCGCGCAACTGCAGAAGCATCCCGACGCTACCGACACCTTAAGCCAATGGGCAGAACGCTTACATGTCTCAGAAAAAACTTTAAGCCGTTTATTTGTGCAGCAAACCGGACTGACATTTCGCCTGTGGCGACAGCGTTTACGCTTGCTTAATGCCTTGCCTTTACTCGAACAAAAACAAGCGGTCACTGAAGTCGCTTTAGCCTGTGGCTATGAATCCACCTCAGCTTTTATTGCCGCATTTGGAGATCATTTTGGCAACACGCCCGGTGAGTTTTTTAAAGGATAAATCAACGGCTCTCATCTGTTAGATAATGATCACGCACTTTTAAAGTTAATTTTAGTAAGACCACAAGAAAGCAGCAGACTTGCCACAGGTTTCTTATTTCAGGCTAAACTCAAGCTTTATTTAATACTGTTAAGAGAGGCTGTAATGCTTAATTACGTTGTCATTTCAGGCTCTGGCCGCCCACAAAGTGAGTCAGCACGCGTTGGCGAATACATGCGCCAGCGCTTGATTGATTTGCAACTCAGCGAAGACAGTCGTTGTTCATTGATTGATTTAGGCACCAGTCCTTTACCACTCTGGCCTGAGCAAAATGATGGTTTATGGCATGACTACGCAGAACGTTTGAAAGCTGCTGATGCAGTAATTGTTATCACACCTGAATGGCACGGCATGGCCAGTCCTGCCTTGAAAAACTTTTTCGTACTCGCGAGCAAAGCTGAGTTAGCACATAAACCTGGGCTGTTAGTTTCCGTATCATCTGGTGTTGGCGGTGCCTACCCGATTAGCGAGCTGCGCAGTTCGAGTTTTAAAAATAATCGTCTGTGTTATATCCCCGAGCAAATTATCGTTCGCCAAGTCAACGATATGCTGCACCCAGGACCTGTAGTCGATGACAACGACCAGCGTTTACGACCACGCATTGATTATGCTTTAGGCGTGCTTGGCCACTACGCAACAGCTCTTTGCGCTGTACGTGCGGCAGTCGATATGAGCATTCCTGAGTTTTCCAACGGGATGTAAAGTACAAGCTCGCATTATTACCCATCACCTGTGTTCAGTTCCCGTATGAGCGGGCAATGCCCGCGATAGTGATCATTTGCTGTGTTGCAAGCAACATCACTGATCAATGAGTATCTTGTTGGTGTCGCGACCAGCGGAGCCAGGGATGGCGTAGCCCCGAATCGGGTCAGGATGACCCGTTGAGGGAAAAGCGATGCGAACAAGGTACGACATACATACATCGTTCTGAATACTTTGCTTTTTTGCTAGAGCTGACAAACACGTTCTGTGCATGCCGTACTTCAGGGCAGGTGTTAATCCGTCGATGAACCCATCCAGGGTTCAACTCCGGCGCTCGTCATCCCTGACTCGCTCACCACACCCACCCCGAAGCACTCGTTAATCATTAGCGTTGTTGGCACTATTGCAGCTCCATTCATTAGAGCAACAGCAGGTTTTTAAAAAACTTGCCTACCATTTGCTACAGACCAATAGAACTGAATAGAACCCAGCAGAATGATGGCTTTAAAAGAGTCATACGCCAAATCCGCAAACAATATCACTGATCCATGAGTACCTTGTTAGTGTCGCGACCAGCGCAGCCAAGGATGGCGGAGCCCCGAATCGGGTCAGGATGACCCGTTGAGGGAAAAGCGATACCAACAAGGTACGGCATGCGCATACCGTCCTTGCTACTTTGCTCTGCTAAAAACGCAAAATCTGTGCAAGTCGTGCTTCGGGGCAGGTGTTCATCCGTCGATGAGCCCATCCAGGGCTCAACTCCGGCGCTCGTCATCCATGACTCGCTCACCACACCCACCCCGAAGCACTCGTTGACCATTTGCAGCGTTTGCCGGTTTCGTCAGTTATGCCAATTCACATTTGATAAAGACACACTAAAAACAAGCAGATCATTAATTCCAAAACGGCAACGAAGTAATCGCCGACAGAATCGTTGCATTCAGAATATCAACAAAAAACGCACCCACCATCGGTACAATCAAAAACGCTTTATGCGAAGGGCCATAACGGTCTGTCACAGCCTGCATATTCGCAACAGCAGTCGGCGTCGCTCCCATCCCGAAACCACAAAAACCTCCTGCTAAGACCGCCGCATCATAGTCTTTACCCATCACCCGAAAGACCACAAAAATCGCAAATAAAACCAGTAGAACAGCTTGCACGCCTAAAATGATCACCA
>Ga0209075_1003362_pt1 | contig 13392 bp, 7 predicted proteins | sample Stecom2011_FD_187523 | JGI IMG/M metagenome (GOLD analysis project Ga0209075, IMG submission 187523) | Agricultural soil microbial communities from Utah to study Nitrogen management - Steer compost 2011 (SPAdes) (version 2) | ecosystem: Environmental > Terrestrial > Soil > Agricultural land... | reverse complement strand
ATGCTCGAGGTATTGGTCGCAAGAATCGCGTGGGCCGGGGCGTGCTGGTCGAGCTCGCCAAAGATCTTGAATTTGAGCACTTCGTTTTCGGTGGCGGCCTCGATGATCAGGTCGGTTTGGGCGGCCTGCCTAAGGCTGGTCGTGGTCGAGATGCGCCCGAGCGCGGCGTCGCGATCTTCGGGGGTCAGGCGCTCCTTGGCCACGAATTTACCCAGACTCTTTTCGATGCCGGCGATGCCCTTTTTAAGCGCGTCCTCGGAGATATCCGACAAGATGACCGCATAGCCGCTCAGCGCGGCGACCTGGGCGATGCCGTGGCCCATCTGGCCGGCGCCGATGATGCCAATCTTGGTGATTTCGGTGGTTTTGTTGTCGGACATGGCGATTATCTCCTGGAGAAAAATTGTTCAGAAATTTTATGTATTGGGGCGCGAAGGCGCTTGCGTTTTAATCCGCGGACAAGCGCGTCTATTCAGGCGAGTGCACTAGCATGCGATTTTTAAGACCGTCAATCCGGGGGTTGGTTTGCCAGGGGCTGGGGCGCCTAAGACTCTTCGATTTATTTCGGAGAGTCCTTTTTGATGCGAGTACCAATTTAAAGGCGAAACCTTTAGAGTTATATGCCACGCTTTATTCTGTCACCCAATTCGAATCGGTCCGAATATTATCATGAATCCAACGACTTTTTGGTTGTCGCGTTTTCGGGGTCTCATTCGCGTTTCTTTGATTCTTGGGCTGTCGCTGAGCGCGATGAATTGCGGCAGTTGCGAGGATGCGACGGGCGGGGGCGATGCCAATAATCAGGGTGCGCGCGACGCGGGCGACAAGGACGGGCTGACCTCGGATGCGTCGCCGACGGATGCGGTGTCCTCGGACGCTGCGGGTGACGATGCCGATGGTATATCGGGCAACGACGCGCAGGTTTGCGAGGGGACGGTCTGCGGCGGGGTTTGCTGCGCGGGCAGCGATGAGTGCATCCAGGAGCAATGCCTGGCGCCCTGCGGCGGCACGCGCTGCGGGGACTCACTGGGGCTTTGCTGCCTGGACCAGGATGTCTGCCTGGGCGGCGGTTGCGTGACGCCTGGCGCGGCGTGTGAGGTGACCGAAGACTGCAACCTCGATGAGATCTGCGAGCCGACGCTGGGTCAATGCGTACCGAGAGACGCGGTCAATGTCTGCGAATACCGCCCGCCGGTGGGGGAATTCAGCCCCGAGATCGCGTGCAGTTGGCCGTCGGGAGTCCTGACGGTCAATCCGGGACGCGACCGGGTGGTGATGGCGCCGGTGGTGGCAAACCTTACCGACGATAACGGCGATGGGCTGACCAATACCGATGATATTCCGGACCTGGTCTTCTTATCCGACGACGGCGGGTGCTGCGATAAACCCGCGACGCTGCGCATCTTAAGCGGTGAGTGCAACCCGGACGGAACGATGCAGGAAATTGCGTCGATTAACTCGGTCCAGATGATCCACGACGGCTCGCTGGCCATCGGCGACCTCAACGGGGATGGCGTCCCTGAGATCGTCGCCATCGGGTATAACGGCCCGCTGGGAACCAATGAGCGGCAGAATCCCCAGGGGGTTGTGGCGCTTGAGCGGGTGACCGACGACGGCTCCCAGTGGGAGGTCATGTGGCGAAATACCGAGTACCCGACCTGGAATGTGCACACGCGCGGCGGGGCCATTATCAACCTGGCGGATCTGGACGGCGACGGAAGCCCGGAGGTCATCGTCGGCAATGTCGCGCTCAACGGGCAGGACGGCACGCTTTTGTGGGACGGCAACGTCACGCCGGTGGCCGACGGGGTGACGGTGAGCAGCCGCGGCATTGGCAATAACGCCTTTTTGGGACCCTCGTCGGCGGTCGGGGACGTCAACCTCGATGGCAAGCAGGAGGTGATCGCTGGCAATACACTTTATGCCCACGACGGCACGGTCTTGTGGACCTATGAATACACAAGCTCGGGGTCAAGCTGCCAGGGGCCGCTGACCTGCGACGGGTTCAGCGCGATGGCTAATTTCGACGACGATCCCGAGGCTGAGATTGTCATCGTGCGCCAGGGCGAGGTCTTTATTCTGGAGCATACCGGCGAGCTTTTGTGGAAGGCGAAAATCCCGCAGGGAAGTTGCACTCGAAACGAGTCGGGCCCGCCGACCATCGCCGATTTCAACGGCGACGGGCAGCTTGAGATTGGCACCGCCGGGGCCGACTTCTACGCGGTGATGTCGATGGCGTGTGACCCGGCGTTGCACCCGGGTGGGGTGGCCGCCGACTGCGACCCGACATATCCGAGCGTCCTGTGGGCCAAGCCGAACCAGGATTGCTCCAGCCGCGCGACGGCCTCGAGCCTGTTTGACTTTGAGGGCGACGGCAAGGCCGAGATGGTCTACGCCGATGAGACGACCTTCCGCATACGCGCGGGCGCCGACGGCGCACTTTTATTTGAGGACGCCACCCATCGCAGCAATACACGAATCGAGATGCCGATCATTGCCGATATCGATAATGACGGCAACGCCGAGATCGTGGTGCCCTCCAATAGTATCCCGTCGATCAAGGTCTGGGCGGACGTCGATGATAATTGGGTGCGTACCCGGCGGATTTGGAATCAGCACGGCTATTCGGTCACCAATGTGACCGAGGATGGCCAGATTCCCGCCCAGCCGCAGCCTAATTGGAGCAATGCGCGCCTTAATAATTACCGTCAACAGAGCCAGCCGGGAGGCATCTTCGACGCGCCGGATTTGCTGGTCGAAGAGATCACGCTGGGCAATGCGTGCGTCGGCGCAAGGGTGATCGACTTGAAGGTGAAAATCGCCAACCGCGGCGCGCTGGGCCAGCCGGCGGGGGTGCCCGTTCGGGTTGCGGTTGAGCATGGTGTCGAGGTGATCGAGGTTGCGAGCGTCTTGAGCACCCGGCGGCTTTTGCCGGGACAATTCGAGATCCTCAGCGTTCCCTGGACGGTCCCTGACGGGTGGTGGGACGACGGCTTTAATCTGCTCGCCACGATCGATCCAAACGGGCAGACCAACGAGTGCAACGAGGATAATAATGGGCTGAGCGTGGACGCCACGGCGCTGGCGACTACCCAGTCTGGCCTGGTCGTCTCCCGGGTCGATGTCGACTTCACGACCTGCGCCTATGATTTTAATATCGGGGTAAGCATCACCGTGACAAATACCGGTGACGACATGATTGCGGCGGGTATTCCAATCGGGGTGGTCGCGACCTCGGCCCAGGGCAGCGAGGTGATAGGCGAGGTGCGCACGACCCGGGCGCTGGCCAATCAGGACAGCGAGACGCTGTCCTTGCGCTGGGACCTGGCGCCAAGCTTTGGGCAGACTGATTTCGACGTCATCGCCACGGTGGACCCTGCCGGTGAAGTCATCGATTGCGCTCAGAAAAGCTCGGCCAGTGACTGGGCGATTTGCATGCCCCAGGGCTGAGTGCCCTGGGGGGCGCCACCCCCGCCGGGGCAAACTTCGGCGGGGAGCAATTTCGTTATCCGGTTGTGATCCGGGGCAAACATATCTTAGCACCAAGTTATTTGCGCAATATCCCGCGTGGGAATTGTCAAGCGGGGCACAAGTCGCTATTTTAGTGCTCATAAAAATCCGGGAGTGAACCTAGAAGCCCGGTTGAACTCGTCTGCGCGCGGCGTTAACTATTAGGCAATGTTGTCCGTTTTAGCTCAGACCCATGAAAAAGGTTAAGGACCATCGTAAAGAGGAATAGTAGAAGTTCTAAGGGTGGCGGCACTGAGTCATACCGCGTCAATAACGCGATTCGAGCCCGAGAAGTCCGCCTGATCGATCCGGATGGAGAACAGTTAGGCATTTTGAGCGTCGAAGATGCGCGCGAAAAAGCCGAGGCGCTGGACCTGGATCTTGTGGAAGTTGCGCCCAAGGCGCAGCCGCCGGTGTGCAAGATCATGGATTACGGTAAATTTAAATACCAGTTATCCAAGAAGCAGAAAAAGGCGACCGATAATGTCTCTTTAAAAACCCTGCGCATGCGGCCAAAGACCGACCCGCATGACCTTGAGACCAAGCTAAATCGCGCGGTGAAATTCCTGCAGAAGGGGAATCAGGTCAAATTCGTGATGCAGATGCGCGGGCGCGAGCGCCAGTTCAGCACGCACTGGGTGGAGCATCTTGAGGAGATTATCGACCAGCTGCGCGAGCAAATTGACCGCGATATCAAGGTCGTGAGCGCGCCGGAGAGCCAGGGCTGGCAGATTACGGCCGTGGTCGAGCCGGCCTGAGCGCCGGAGCTCGGGGGATCGACAGGCCCGGGCGCATCCGGGACGAAGTCGCGAAGTGAATGCTCCGTGCAAGGCGGCGCTCACTTCGCGACTTTTTGCGTCTTATCTTGGCGCCTGATTGGCCGGGGCGGGCAAATGTCGCCCTTGCAAAGCACCCGGGCGATAAATTAGGGGATGGAAGTTCGCGGGCGTTGGGAGTACAAGATGAGCCCCGGCGCAGCGCGCGCCCACTCGCCAGGCGTCTCAACGCGCCATTTCTGCTTCTCAAATTTTTCAAGGTTTCTGTGTGACAGCATGGCTTTCCAGAGCAAGGATTCCTGCTGCGCGCCTTGGGCGTTTTATATGGCGCGTGATCGCGGCATTCATCAATAATCAGGGGATCTTGCTGGCCGGCAGCCTGGCCTATAATAGCCTTTTGTCCGCCATTCCGCTCTTCTCGGTGCTGGTGATGGCCCTGTCGTATTTCGTCGAGCAAGATCTTCTGCTCGCGACGATATCGGCCGAGCTGGTGCTGATTTTGCCCAGCCAGGCCGACCAGATCACCGCGGCGATCGCAATGCTGCTGTCCAATCGCTCGCTGATCGGCGGGGTGGGCTTTTTGGTGCTGCTCTTCTTTAGCTCGATTGCGTTTCGCATGCTCGAGATGGCCATTGCCAATATCTTCCACGTCCCCGACCACGTGGAGTCGCGCAGCTTCTGGGTGTCGGCGCTGATTCCCTATATCTATATGGTGGTGATCGGGCTGGGAATCGTGGTCCTGACCACCATGACCGCGATTATTGAGTCGATCAGCGACCAGAATTATATCTTTTTGGGCTATGACCTCTCGCTGGAGAGCCTGCCGGGCATCCTCTTATATGTCTCGGGTTTCGTGGGAATGTCGGCGCTATTCACCTCGATTTATAAGGTCCTCCCGGTGGTCAATACCAACTTGAAGCGCGCGATTATCGGCGGGGTTTCGGCGGCGATTCTCTGGGAGATTATTCGGCGCATCCTGTTCTGGTACTTCGCGTCGATTTCCCTGGTCAATATTATTTACGGGTCGCTGGCCACGGTGATCGTGGTGCTTCTGGGCCTGGAAATCGGGGCGGTGATTCTGCTGCTGGGCGCCCAGCTTATCGCCGAATTGGAACATAGCGCCGAGCATGGGTGCCCCTGGTATATCGATCCGGATAACCCGCACCCAGAGATTGAGTCGCCCGAGCAGCTCGACCTGCCGATGGGCCCAAAGGTCGACCCGACGTCGTTGGAGTGATTCAGCGCTCGGCGCTTGGCTCAACGGCGGCAGGCTGCGCATCTTCGGCCAGGCCGGTCGGGGATTCTTCGGGCGCAGGCAGCGCCAAAATCGCGTCTTCGAGGTCTTTTCGGATGCAACCGTAGCAATCCTCCCGCTTATTTCTGCCGCACCCGCTCGGCGGGCGCTCGTCATAATAATACAGGACTTCAAGGCCGCGCGGGTCTGCGGCGCTCACGATTTTCTCGATGGCGTCGCGGTGCGCCGAGCAGCCCTGGGCGAAGCGAAGTTCGATGGAGGCCTGGTTCCACGCGTCGAGTTTGTCAAGGCGCCCGGCCTTCTCGAGCGCGCTGCGCGCGCGGCTTCGAAGCGATGAACCCTCGCCCATGCGGGCCATCTCGCTCAGATATTGATTGGCCTGGGGGGCGGGAATGGTGTGAATAAGCAGCTCCTCGGCGAGCGCCTGGGCGTCGGGGCTGCCGGCGCGAAATTGCTCCAGGAGGTCGTCGAGCACCCGGCGCACGCTGGCGTAGCGCGGCTCGGCGCTGATCGCGTGGCGGTAGCTCTCAAGCGCGCTTTCGGGCTGCTCATTCATCATATGGGCGCGGGCGCTTAAAAAATGCAGATGCGCATGGTCGCCATGCTCGGCGCGCAGCGCGTCGATGCGCCCAAGCGCGCCGTCCGGGTCGCCCATTGCCAGCGCATTGATAAGCCCGGCGGCATCCAACCCTTCAAGATAGACGCGGCGCGCCTCGGCCAGTGATTTCTCCTGGTCCTCCATGCTCTGCAGGTCGATATCCGCCGTGGATTTTTGGGAGGAAAATACGAAGGTTGCCAGCGGGATGCTCAACAGCGCCAGGACCAGCCCCGCCAGGATGAGTTTCTGGGCGAGGGGGTTTTTCATGCCCCAGGCGCGCGCCTGTTGCACGTGCGGCTCGAGCGGGAGTGCGGCGCGCTGGATGGCCCGACTGCTGGCGTCGACGGCGTCGCGCGCCACGCTGAACCAGGACTCGGTGTCCCCGCTCTGGTTGATGCGCGCAAGCTCGGTGCGCACCTCTTTGGCCGAGGCGGGGCGCTCGTCGGGGTCCTTGGCCATCATCTGGCGCACCAGGCGGTCGAGTCGGCGCGGCAGGCGCGCCTGCGGGACGCGGTGTCGAAGCGACGGCGCGGGCTCGGTCATATGCATCGCCATGAGTTTGGCGGAGCTTTTCTCGACGAAGGGCCGGCTGCCGCTGAGGATCTCAAAGAGGATCGCCCCGACGGTATATAGATCCGAGCGCGCCTCAATGCCCGTCTCGCCCGAGGCCTGCTCGGGCGACATATACATCGGCGTGCCATAGATGCGCCCGACCCGGGTGAGGCGCGCGTCGTCTTGCTCCTCGGCCATGGGAACCCGCGCGATGCCAAAGTCCATGATTTTGACAAAATCGGGGTTCCCGTCGCGCTCGACGAGCATGATATTTTCGGGTTTGAGGTCGCGGTGAATCACGCCCAATTGATGGGCTTGCTCCAGGGCGGACAGGACCTGGTCAATGATATGGATGGCGCGCTCCGGGGTGAAGCGCCCCGCGCGAGCAAGGGCTGCGTCGAGCGTGAGCCCCTCCAGATATTCCATCACCAGAAAAAATCCGCGCTCGGGCATCTCGCCGAAATCGGTTGCCACGCATACATTGGGATGGTCAATATGCGCGGCCGCCTGGGCCTCGCGCCGGAAGCGCTCGACCGCCTCGCCGTGGCCCACGATATCCTGGTGGAGCACCTTGATGGCGACCGTCTTTTTCATCAGCATATGCTCGGCGCGCCACACCGTACCCATGCCGCCCACGCCCAGGCATTCGCCCACCCGGTAGCGCTCCGAGAGGATGACGCCCTCGAGGTTTGCGCTGCCGCTGGCCAGCCGATTCGCCGCCGACGCCGCGGCGGCCTGGGCGACGTCCGTGTCGGTAGCTGCGTCCTCAAAACCGCCTCCAACGAGCGGCAGCGTGGCGGTGCGCGCTGCGCCCAGGTCTTCCCTCGCCTGGAGCGCCCCCTCGGGCTCGGCCGTTATGCTTGATTCTTCATTTGACATGAACGGCTTCTCAATCACAGCGGGTAGAAAGTGCTTCGGATTCGATCGGTGCTCGGGCGGCCGTTTTGGGCGCAGCAGGTGTCCGAGAATTCAGCAAACCATTCGGTTGAGAATGGCGCCAAAATTGTCGTGAAGTGCTATCAGAAGCGGCGCGATTATTCCACTGACTTAAGGCCCGGATGCGCGCGCCTATTTATCATCTTTATCGTCGGATCCGGGTGCATGAGCGGAGGAATCGGCCAGCGGAGCCGCGAGTGGCGAGGCCGGCGGGTGGAGCAACTCGGGCGGTAAGGGAGCGCCGGTAAGCGACTCCAGAAACGCCACCACCTCGTCCTCCTCAGTCTCGCTCAGCCCGAGGGGCAGCAGCATATCCTCGCGGTGGCCAATCTGAACCTGCTCGTCGAGGCGCGAATAAAAACGCACCACCTCCTTGAGCGTGCTGAAATGCCCGCCGTGCATATAGGGCGGGCTCAGCGCAATATTTCGAAGCGTCGGGGTCTTGAATTGCCCCCGATCTTCGGCACTCGGGTGCAGATAATGAATCCATCTGGACTTCTTTCCCTGGCGCGCGTCGCTATAAATACCCGCGGCGTTGAAGATATTCCCCTTGACCTGCGCAACGCCGCGGTAGCGCCCGGGGTTGGCAGGCTCCAGCCAGCCGCGCGTGCCAAGGCCGAGGTTATGAAAGCTATCGTCGCTAAAGGTTGGGCCGACATGGCAGCGCGCGCAGCCCGCCTTGCCCAAAAAAAGCCGCAGCCCGCGCTGGGCCTGCGGGCTTAGCGGGGCATCTTCGCGGGGCGTGCCTCCCGACGCGCCAAGTTGCGCCGCGAAGCGGTCAAAGGGCGCGTCGCCCTGAATCAATTGCGTCACATACGCGGCGATGGCCTTGGTGGTATTGGTCGCGATGCGGTTGATGGTCTCTTGGTCTTCGGGGTGCATCTTCTCCCAGGCCCGGTTCGCGGGGGCGTCGGGGGCGTCGGGGATGGGGCGGGCGATGCGCGGAAAACGCGCGGCGTCGGACAGGTCGGGCAGGGCGCCAAAGATGGTCTCGTAGGCTCCCCGAAGCTCGGCGTCATCGGCCATTAGGTGCGCCAATTGCGCGCGCGAAAAGCCCATCTCTTGCGGGCTCTCCAGCGGGCCAAACGCCTGCGCCCAGATGCTGTCGGCGCGCCCGTCCCAGTCAAACCAGGGGTGATACGCGGTATTGAGCAGGCTCGGCACATGCCGCGGCGTCTTGCCCAGCCCGTGGCCCACGCGCGTCGGCGCGCTGAACCCGTGGGTGGGTTGATGGCAGCTTGCGCAACTGATTTCGTTATTGGCGGACAGGCGCGTGTCGAAGAATAAAAATTGCCCCAGATGCGCCGCACGCGCGTCGTCGACCACGGCGTTGGTTTCATCGGGCGGCGGCGCTTCAAGCGGCGAAAGGCGCGCGATCATCGCTTTTTCGCCCGCGCTGAAGCGAACCGGCGCCCCGGCGCTTTGTGCCTCGCTGCCGGGGCGCGCTTGGCACCCGAGAATCAGGGTGATTCCAAGTAGCAAAAGCCCGGTAAGCAGAGGTTTTTGAGGTGCAAATAACGACGTCATTTCTAATCCATGCGCCCAGGCCTTCAGGCGCGGCAGCACTGAATATCGAAGGTGACTTCTTCGAGCGCAGCGCCATTGCGCAGCAAAAAGCTCAGCGTCCAATAGCCGTCTTCGCCCGCACCCTGCATATGAAATCTCAGCCCGTGCACCCGAAAGACCCCGTCGGCGGTCTTTTCGATCTCGGGCTTATTCTTCATGCCGTGCTTATGGGCCGGCATCATCGGGCGAACCTGGTCCAGGGAGACCTCGGTCGCCGGGGTGGTATGGGCGGCGTCGGTGAATACGCGCACCTCAAATTCGACCAGCTTTTGGAAGGGAATCGGGTTGATGCTGGGCGTGGCGACGATAAAAAGGTCGCCGCTGGGCGTGGCGCCCGACAGCGTTTGGTCCTCGGGAATCTTGGCGGCGTAGTCTTCCACCGCGCTCGCCGCGGCCTCGGGGCCGGGGGCGTTGCCGATATGTGACTCAGGGGGCGATGATTTGGGCTCACAGGCAAGCACGAAGCCCGCCAGCAATAATATCGCCCAAATCGTCGCGACGCGCGGTGTCCATAAAATTGATTCGTGTTGTCTCATCGTCTTAACTCCCTTGGAGGCGTCGAGCCGGTGGCAGACCGGGGGTGTCTCACATCAGTTTGCGCAGCATAACGCTTGCGTCTTTTCCGCTAGCTGACCTATCATTATGAATAGAAGTAGGCCACCCAATGAGATAAATTTGCGAAGCCTTCGAGGAATACGCACGCTGCGCGCGACTCGCTGGCGACCCCAGCCGGGCACTATCAATGGCAATGAATATAATCGGATCAAATAAGATGGAAATTTCGTACCTTCGACAGGTCTGCGGGCGTCGAGCGATGCTGATTGGGCTGATCTTCGCGATATCCCTATCGGTGGCCTGCGGCTCGGATGATAAGAATGACGACTTCGACACGGTCGACGTGACGGATAACTCGGATGTTGACGAGGTGCCCGAGGTGGTGCTGCCCGAGGGCGTGGCGGTGCCGATCGACCTGGTGGAGCACCTGGCCGATGCGCCGGCTGCGGCCGCCGGGAGCATGAAAGTCTTTCAGCTCAAGGAGGGCGACGCGCTGCCGACCTCCGAGGTTGCCGAGGCGCGCGCGGGCGATTGGGTGCTCGAGAACGACCGGGTCAAGCTGTATGTCGAGGGGGTCAAGCGCGCGATGAGTCCGTGCCCGTACGGCGGAAATATCATCGACGCCGAGCTCAAGGGCCAGGGCGGCGCGCTTAGCCAGGATAACGTCGGCGAGATTTGCCTGATGGTCAATGTCGGCCAGACCTTTGCGCCGGAGCGCTTTGACGTGGTCCTCGACGGCGCCGACGGCGGTCCCGTGGTGCTCGCCGTCAGCGGCAGCCTGCAGTTGCTCGACTTTATCGATATCAAGACGATGGCCGACAGCTTTGCCCCCGGATTGATCAATCAGATCGCGATTGATCCCGACGATATCATGCCCAATAAGGTCACGCGCTATCTTATCCTGATGCCCGGTGAGACCAACGTGCGCGTGCTCGAAGCCCTGCAGAATACCGGCGATACCACGCGCCATCTGGTCACCGGGCACCTGATGCGCGGCGGCGGGCATGGCAATTATTTTAACCCGATCAGCCGCCTTAATGGCTGGGGTTATACCTCGCTTGGCCTTGGAAATTTGAGCGGCGACCCGCTTCCTTTTGTGGCGTTTGCCGGGCCCACCGGCGGCTATGCCTATGTGCCCAAACCCGACGCTAATTTGCTGCCGGCGGTGGGTGACTTCCCGCGCGGCGGCACCCAGGCGGCGGTCGCCGGGGTCAGCCTCTCGATGCTCGGGCTCGACGATGTCGCGGCGACCCTGCTGGCCAAAAGCGAGCAGTTGGCTGTGATGCCCGGGCTGCTGCATCTTGAGCCCGAGGAAATTGGGATCGTGGAGCATCGCGAGTATTTTGGCGGCGGCGCGCTCTCGTCGATCACCGACTCGATTTATCCCTATCTTGTGGAGAATACCGGCACCCTTCAGGGCAAGGTTTCGGCCAGCGACGGGGCGGGTATTGCAGGCGCCAAAGTCACCGCGGTCAATCCCAATGGCCAGGCGATGAGCCAGGCCATCACCGACGAAGACGGACGCTACCAGATGGTGCTGCCCGCCGATGATTATCAGGTGCGCGCGCGCTTTGAGGCGCGTGTGAGTGTCGCCGATGCCAGCGCGACGGTAGGCGCCGACGCGAGCGCCGAGGCCGACGTCGAGCTTAAGGACGGCGCGACGATCCGCATTGCCATCCAGACGCCCGACGGCGGGACGACGCCCGGGCGCGTCTCACTTTTTTGCGAGGGTGTGTGCAATGATGCGCCCACCTCGCTGGAGGCCGATATCACCTTCGACCAGCTGCCCGTTGGTTTTGCGCAGGTCCGCTGGACCGATGTCAACGGCAAGGTCGATCTTAAAGTTGCGGCAGGTACATACCGCGTCTCGGTGAGCCGCGGCATGGAGTGGTCGGTGTGGCCGGCGAGCGCGCCCGAAGACGGCGGCTTCCTGGTCGAGGTCGCCGACGGCGAAGTCAAGGAACTCGCCCCCGAAATTGCGCATGTCGTCGATACCAGCGGCGTGCTCAACGGCGACTTCCATGTGCACGGAATCACCTCGGCCGACAGCGTCGTGCGCCCCGATAGTCGCGTGCTCGGTTTTATGGGCGACGGCGTCGATGTGCTGGTGAGCACCGACCATGATTATATCTTCGACTATGCGCCCACGGTGGTCGCACTGGGCGCCGAAGACGAGATCGTGAGCGTGGTGGGCGTGGAGATTACCACTCCGAATATCGGTCACTTTAATAGCTTCCCGCTTATTCGCGACCCCGCGCATAGCCGCGGCGGCGCCCTGGACTGGGGGCCGGGCATCGGCGGCTATAACCTGTCGCCCACCGATATGTTCGCCTGGATGGACGCGCAAAATGACGTCGCGCCCCATCGGGTTAAGCAGATCAATCACCCCGATTGGACCATCCCGTCGCTGCGGGCCGACTTGCTGCGCGGCTTTACGTACGCCTCCGCCGAGAGCCGGCGCATGGAGCCCAGTGAGGCCGACCCGGTCACCGGTGATACCGGTCTATGGTCGGATGATTTCAACGCCTTTGAGGTGATGAACGGCCCGACGATGACGAAACTGTGGACCGTCATGCGCTGGTGGCTCACGATGATCAGCCGGGGATTTACCCCCACCGGCACCGCGGTCAGCGACACGCATATGCTCTACTCGGATCTCGGCGGAAGCCCGCGCACCTTCGTCTTTGTGGACCCGGCCCACGATACCGTGGCGACCTTCGACGAAGCGCTTTTTGCCAAGGCGATCATCGACGGGCGCGCGATTGGCAGCAACGGCCCGTTCTTCCGCGTGGAGCTGGAAAATAGCGACGGCGCGCGCGCGACCATTGGCGACACCATCGAAAGCGGTGATGGCCAGTTGACCGCCTTTGTCAGCGTCGACGTGCCCGAGTGGATGCCCGTGGATACCATCGATATCTATAGCAACCTTCCAGCCGAGGATATCATCACCGCCCCGGGCCAGGAGAAGTCCAGCCCGATCCCTGCGACCTCCTCGCACCCCATCGAGTTCGAGGCGACCGACCTTGTTGAGGTTGCAAGCGGCGACGCCTCGCATAAGCATTGGGTCAAGACGGTCGAGATCCCGCTGACCATCACCGAAGACGCGTATGTGATCGTCGTGGTGCGCGCCCAGGACTCCCAGGCGAGCATGTGGCCGGTGATTCCGCAGGCCGGGCTGAAGCCCTTTGCGTTCTCGAACCCGATCTTTGTCGACGCCGACGGCAACGGCTACGATAACCCGCCGCTGGCCGAGCTCGCCGAGACGACCTCGCCCTGGCAGCCGATGATCTATACCCCGCAAGACTTCCGCGGTCTGACCCTGACGCCTGAGCAGCAGCTCGGAAACCTCTTTGAGGGTTGGAATCACGGCCATTGATGACGATATTTGTGAGCAGTCTATGAGGCGAAAATGCGGCGCTCGTTTTGGACGAGCGCCGCATTATTTTATAAGGCCTTCACTTCAGGATGATATATGCGCCATGCCATTTTCGCCGCGCTGTTTCTGATGGTCCCCGCCGGTCTGGCCGGTTGCGCCGGCGCCCCCGCCTCGGTGGAGGGGCCGGGCGCGCGCTGCCCGCTGGCGCGAAATACCGACGCGATGTTCTGCGCCGATATCGTGCGCTACGCGCGCGACCCGTCCACCG
>Ga0209075_1003360_pt1 | contig 13397 bp, 6 predicted proteins | sample Stecom2011_FD_187523 | JGI IMG/M metagenome (GOLD analysis project Ga0209075, IMG submission 187523) | Agricultural soil microbial communities from Utah to study Nitrogen management - Steer compost 2011 (SPAdes) (version 2) | ecosystem: Environmental > Terrestrial > Soil > Agricultural land... | reverse complement strand
AGCCCGACTAAAATGCACAGTCAAGTATCTGTGGAAGAGATTAATGAGTTATATGCTCGAAGTGCTTGTTGACAGAACTGAATTACTGATTCTTACACAAAACAGATTTCAAATCAGGCTTGAATGAATCAGTTTTGGGGATGTCCTGCTCCGTAAATCAGGAAAACACCAACTTATAAAACGATACGCCTATACTAAAAAAACAAATTTGAGGGCTTGAATCCTGCGGTTAATCCAAACGTGAATTACACCGGGGTGGGAAATTTATGTGCCAAATTTTCAGTATATTTATCAGCGTAATGAATAAAGCTTATTACTGAATTGCTGATTTTATCTTAAAACTAAAACTTAATATCTTAAAATAAATATAGTCTTTATTGGTTGTTTATACATTTGTTTCAGATACAAGTGTAGATTGTCGATCCACTTGTTATTCTAAATTATTTACTAAATAACCTAATAATTGGAGACTGAAAAAATGGGTATTAGGAAAATTGTATTCTTATGTAGTGTTTTCTTTTTTGTATTTGTACAAGTCTTAAGTGTTAAAGCCTGGGAGGGCATGCCTATGCCCGAACTGCATGTCGAAGGTCGATATCTGAAAGACAGCCATGGGCATATCGTAAATTTGCATGGTTTTGCCCAAACTTTCTCGCCATGGTTTAACGAGCAGGGTTCTAAATGGAGCGACTACGATGTTCAGGAGTGTTTGAATTATAATAAAAACATTATCGACCGTTTAATGGATGCCGGCTGGAAAGTGAATTTTGTTCGCCAGCACATGGATCCGTATTGGAGCAGTACACCTGGTTGTGAAGGGCGTTACGAGGGCGAAGAGTGTTTTAATGAGACCCGGTTCAGAAAGTACCTCGATGAAGTATTTGTGCCCATGGCCGAATATGCCGTTTCAAAAGGATTATACGTGGTAATGCGCCCACCCGGGGTGTGCCCCGAAAGAATCGAAATTGGTGGTGTTTATCATGAATATCTTATTAAAGTTTGGGGAATTGTAGCTGAGCATCCTGATTTGAAAAATAATCCGCACATTATGTTTGAACTGGCCAATGAACCTATCGATATCCTTGGAACCGATGGAACCTATGGTGCCGGTACACAGGGGCATTTTGATAATTTAAAAACCTATTTCCAGGAAATAGTTGATACGATACGTGCCAGTGCCGATAATATTCTGTGGGTGCCGGGGTTGGGTTACCAGTCACTTTATTCGGGTTATGCCGTTAACCCCATCGAGGGCGAAAATATTGGTTATGCGGTGCATGTTTACCCGGGGTGGTTTAATAGCGGACAAGGTTACGAACCGTTTCAGCGTGGTTGGAATAATCAGGTTCAGCCGGTTGCCGATTTTGCTCCGGTTATTGTTACCGAAATGGACTGGGCGCCCGAAAGACACGAAAAATCGTGGGGGAAGGCTACCACCGGAACTGCAGGCGGCGATGGTTTTGGCGCTAACTTTAAAAAAATTACCGATGATTGTGGCAACGTTAGCTGGTTGCTTTTTACTGAACCTCACCTGCTGGCTGATTTTGGAAACCCCGATGCACCCGCGGATGTTGTCGATTTCTTAACCGATCCCGAGGCTTGTCCATGGCCGATTTATCATTGGTACGAAGATTACGCCGAAGAGTATGACTTCGAAGGGGTAACTGATGATTATTTCACCGTCTCAGAATTGTATGTCGAGGGGGGCAATGAAATTTCGGTTGTCACAAATAGTTCAAAAGGCGTTATAATAAATGCAGTTTTTGCCGATGGGCATATCGAGAATGTTAGTTCTATCGCTGATGTTTCTCTTAACAAAACCGGTATAGTCAAATTTGAAAGAGGCCGTATTTTTGCCCTTAAAGACGGCCAGGTTGAGGTTGATGTTACTTATACCGATTCAAAAGAAAACAAAAAGCAGCTAACAATACATGTAAGTTCTACTACTTTTCCGTTAACTGATGAGTTGTTTAATCCCGGAATATGGGAGAATGGAACTTTTAACGAGGACACCAAAACCTTGCAAACTGGTCCATTTGGGTTTGGTGGCTGGCAATATAACGGCATCGATTTCTCGGGGTACAAATACTTGGTAGCCAGGCTGGGAAGTGAAAATAATGCCAGTGCCGATTTCCGACTTTTTGATGGCGCAAGCTATTGGGGGTCTCCGGCAATTTTTCCTTTTAATTCTAATCGCGAAGTGGTGCTTGTATTAAATGATGTTGTTAAAGAAGATGGAACTCCGCTTAATTCAGAACACATCTATATTGCAGGTTTTTGGTCAAATGGAAGCAACCCCTTTGTAATTGATTCGGTATTCGTAACCAATTCAAATGAATACGCTCCGCGCGGAATTTATGTGAATGATTTTAAACTAAAGAAAATTACAACTCTGGATGGGCTTAATTATTTTGCAGAATCAGGCCCTTCTGAAAGCCAGTCTTTGATTGTGTCGGGTTTTAAACTTGATGGTGATATAACAATTACAGCTCCTGAAAACTTTGAAATTTCAACCGACTCTATTGGTGATTATGTGTCGAATATTACCCTTTCGGATAACGAAGGGACGGTTGACGAAACAATCGTTTTTGTGCGTTTGAAATCCGGACTTGAAAAAGATACGTACAGTGGCGATATCATAGTCAGTTCAGATGGTGTTGCTTCAAAAAGAATAGCGCTTTCGGGAATGGTTGAATATAGAACAAATGTGAACTCTTTTGCTAAAGCTGATCTTAATGTTATATCGACCAGGTATTTTTCGATAACAGGACAAAGGGTCGATAATATCGAGAATGAGAGGGGACTGTTTGTTAAAATGAACCTGATGTCTGATGGATCAACACAGACAAGTAAAATTATTAGGTATTAATATTAATTTAAACTATGTACTTTTTAAAATTAAGAATAAAAATAAAGAGAGATGAAAAAAACAAATTTTATATGCTCGCTTTTGTCCTGTTAATAATAGGCATACATTGCAATGGCCAGGCCTATCAAAAAACAGACACCGGAATTAAAACAACCGTAAAATCAATCAATTATGAGATTGATTTCTATTCTTCCTCCATTATCAGGGTTAAAAAATGGCCCGAAAATGCATGTTTTTTGAAAGAAAGCCTTTCGGTTGTTCAAAAACCCGGCGAAACAAATATTAAAGTTAAACAAAAGGGAAGCACTTTACTGCTGAGTAGCGAAGAGGTTCAGGTTTCGCTCGATTTAAATAATGGAGCCCTGTCTTTTACTTCAGCTTCGGGTAAAACCCTTTTGAATGAAAAAGAATCAGGTTCAGCATTTACGCCATATAACGATGCCGGGGACGAAACCTACAGTGTGTCTCAATCATTTATTTTAGATAAAGAGGAGGCCATTTATGGTTTAGGGATTTTGCAAAACGGCAAAATGGTTCAACGCGACCTCGAAATACACATGGTTCAGAATAACACACAGGATTTTGTTCCGTTTTTCCAGTCGGCTAAAGGTTATGGCCTGTTCTGGGATAATTATTCACCAACTACCTTTAGCGACAACCAGGAGCAGACGAAATTTAGCTCGGAGGTTGGCGATGGCATCGACTATTATTTTATGTATGGCGAAAATGCCGACGGGGTAGTTGCCCAAATGCGCGAACTTACCGGGCAGGTGCCCATGTTTCCCTTGTGGACTTATGGTTACTGGCAAAGCAGGGAGCGCTACAAAACTCAGGATGAAACCGTTGGTGTTGTCCGCAAATATCGCGATCTGGGCGTGCCGCTCGATGGCATTATCCAGGACTGGCGTTATTGGGGCAACAACTACCTCTGGAATGCCATGGAATTCCTCAATGAAGAATTTTACGATCCACAAAAGATGATCAACGATGTGCATAACATGAATGCACACATGATTATTTCAATATGGAATTCGTTTGGGCCATATACCAAGCAGTATAGGGAACTCGATAGTATTGATGCCCTTTTCGATTTTAAAACATGGCCCGAATCGGGTTCATTTAAATGGCCACCAAACCCCGATTATCCGTCAGGTGTACGTGTTTATGACGCTTATAATCCTAAAGCACGCGAAATTTACTGGAAATATTTAAATGAAGGCATTTTTTCACTTGGTATCGATGGATTTTGGATAGACTCATCAGAGCCAGACCATTTCGATCCTAAGCCTTCCGATTTTGATAATCAAAGTTACCTTGGCTCGTTTCGTAAGGTACGTAATGCCTATCCGCTAATGACAGTAGGCGGTGTTTACAAACATCAGCGCGAAGTAACTTCCGATAAGCGTGTTTTCATATTAACCCGTTCGGTATTTGCAGGGCAGCAACGTTATGGTGCCAATACTTGGTCGGGCGATGTTGTAGCATCATGGGATGCCTTACGCAAGCAAATATCAGGTGGCTTAAATTTATCACTTTGTGGAATTCCGCATTACAACAGCGATATAGGCGGTTTCTTCCTTTGGGATTTTCAAAACCCGCTTCAAAATGCCGATTATCGCGAATTGTATGCACGGTGGATCCAGTTTGGCGCATTTTGCCCGATGATGCGTTCACATGGTGCCGATGCCCCACGCGAAATATACCAGTTTGGGCAAAAAGGTGAACCCGTGTACGATGCCATCGAAAAATACATCAAGCTGCGCTACAGCTTATTGCCTTACATTTACTCAACTTCGTGGGACGTAACAGAAAACCAGTCGAGCATGATGCGTGCCCTCGTTATGGATTTCCCATCCGATAAGAAAGCACTCGATATTGATGACCAGTACATGTTTGGCAAGTCAATTTTGGTTTGCCCGGTAACCGAAAGCATGTATAATCAAGATGGAGAGGAAGATTTTGGTGCTATTAAGAAGCGGAAGCTTTATTTGCCAGCCGGTGCCAATTGGATTGATTTCTGGACAGGTGAGGCGCTGGAAGGCGGACAAACCGTCACAAAAGAAACCCCAATTGATATCATGCCAATCTACGCTAAAGCAGGTGCTATTATCCCAATTGGACCTGATGTTCAATATGCTGAAGAAAAATCCTGGGACAATCTTGAAATTAGAATTTACGAAGGTGCCGATGGTGAATTTACTTTGTATGAAGATGAAAACGACAACTACAATTACGAAGATGGCCAATATTCAACCATCAGGTTTAGTTGGGACGACTCGAAAAAAGTTTTAACGATTGATAAACGTGAAGGTTCATTCCCCGGTATGATTGAAAGCAGACAGTTTGATGTAAAAATTATCGGTCAAATGGACAATGTTGAAACCGTAGAATACAGTGGTGGGAAAGAAACTGTGAAATTCTAACCTGCATTATTCATAAATTATCTATTACGATGCCCAACTACCTGCTAAATACGGACGTCCTCAATAAAATGGATTTGAAAATAATCTATTATTCCCTGCGTCCATTTTCTTTGCGGGTGTCCATATTTATTGGTATTTGGGCATCTCATAACTACAACTTATGAATAAAGCAGGCTAAAAAAATAAAAATTACAAAAGATGAGAAAATATTTATTTTCGATAATTGTATGTATAATGGTGGTGGCATTAAATTTTTCTGCTGTAGCCCAAAACAACGTTCCGGAACAATTCCCGGTAATTCATACAAAATACACAGCCGACCCGGCCCCAATGGTGTATAACGACACGGTGTTCCTTTACACCAGTCACGATGAAGATGATGCCATGGGCTTTAAAATGGAAAATTGGTTGCTCTATTCTTCTACCGATATGGTAAATTGGACCGAACACGGCATTGTAGCTTCTCTTGATGATTTCGATTGGGTGCCTTATGACAATGGGGCCTGGGCGGTGCAATGTGTTGAGCGAAACGGTAAATTTTACCTCTATTGCCCCATGCCCGGAGGAGTCGGCATTGGTGTTTTAGTTGCCGATAGTCCTTACGGCCCATTTAAAGATCCCATTGGAAAACCTTTAATCAGAAACAGCGACCACGATATTGATCCGACTGTTTTGATTGACGATGACGGGCAGGCATACATGTACTGGGGCAACCCCAAAGTATATTACGTGAAGCTCAACGAGGATATGGTTTCCTACTCAGGTGAAATTATGCAGGAACCTACAACGCCCGATAATTACCAGGAAGGCCCATGGGTATGGAAACGTAACAGCCATTATTATTTGGCTTATGCATCTACCTGTTGTCCCGAGGGGATTGGATATGCAATGAGCAGCTCTCCAACCGGTCCCTGGGAGTATAAAGGCATGATTGTCGATGCAACGGAACTCACCCGTGGTAATCACCCGGGAATTGTCGAATACAAAGGAAAATCGTATTGCTTTGGTCATAGCTACGATTTGCTGAAAAAAACCACACCAAAATTTTACGAGCGCCGCTCAGTCGACATGGATGAAATGGTTTACAACCCCGATGGTACCATCCAAAACCGCCATTACTGGTCGGTAGAAAGTCCTGAGCAAGTAGAGGCACTGGATCCGTTTAAGCGGGTTGAAGCCGAAACTATGGCTTGGAGCGAAGGCGTTAAAACAAGATTTGAAACCGAGTGGGAAGGCGACTTTGACTGGGCACGTGGTAAACGAATTGCCGACCGTTTATTTGTAACTGAAATTAATCATGGCGATTTTATTAAAGTAAGTGGCGTTGATTTTTCCAATGGTGCTAAGTCGGTCGAAGTGAGTGTGTCCCCAATTTATGGAGGTGAAATTGAAATACATGCCGATAAAATTGACGGTCCTGTAATTGCAACGGTTGACATAAATACCACAAGGCGGGAAGGCATTTTCAGCACATTTTCTGCACCGGTAAACAAAATCAAAGGAGTTCATGACATATTAGGGTTGTTTGTAAAATGCTAAGTGAATTTATGAACATTCCTCATTGCTTCCCCCTAATGAACACTGGGGGAAGCAATTCAAACAACCCGTTACTACTCAAAATTTTGTTATGAAACGAGCATGTAAAACGATCGCAACCAAGAGGATGATTAATTACATGCGAGTTCCATACGATACCATAAAAACAAACAATTTAATCGTATGAAAAACCTAAAGAACCAAACCTTTAAAAGAATTTTATTTGTAGTTTTTGCTGCTGTGCTAAGCTGTTTGCAAACTGTGTCCGCACAGAACGAAGTGTCATTGAGGAGGCCAATTTCTCCTGATCAACCTATGTGGTTGATACATATCGACACCTGGAATTATGCCGATCCTCAAAAAATTATCGACCTTATTCCTGACGATATCAAACCCTTTGTAGTGATGAATATATCCTTGTCGATTAGTCACGATGTTGAAACAAGCCAATTTCAGGTAGCTGAATATGGATATGAAATTGCGAAATCGTGGGTGAGAACCTGTGCCCAGAACCAGATGTGGGCAATCGTACAATTATCGAGTGGAGGTTTTGCTCATTTTTCTGACTTTGATTTATCGGTATATGAAGAGTTTTATCGAGAATATCCAAACTTTTTAGGCTTTAATTATGCCGAACAATTTTGGGGTTTTGATGATCCGAATGATCCCTTATCGGCCAGTTGGCATGATCGGATGTCTCATTTTGCCAACTTGCTTGAATTGTCTAATCATTACGGTGGATATTTAGTTGTGAGTATGTGTTGGAACCAGTGGGGGCCGAGCATCAATCCTATTGGGCAATTAAAACGTCATCCCGAGTTTGCTGAAGCTTGCAGTAAATACACTGAAAATTATATCTTAACTGAAAAATATACGCAACAGGCTTACCAGTCCGACATGGAAAGCATCTGTCTGGGGGCATATTTATCGGGCTATAGTGGCAATTACGGAATCAGGTACGATAGTAGCGGATGGACAGATGCCAGTGGAGAGCATAACAATTTTACAATGACCACAGCCGGGGCTGTTCATCTCGAACATATTATGCTTACAGGGCAAACGGTAGTTGATGGGCCTGAATTAATATGGACTCAATGTTTTAAAGAAACAAACAGGATGCCCACTACCGATGGATATACAAAACGTAACTGGGAAACTTTTCCTCAATTTGATAATGTAAGTGTCGATCTTTTCAGAAAAATTATCGATGGGACGGTTCGTATTCCTACACGTGAAGAAGTAATTGAACGTACTAAAGTGGTTGTAATTAATGACATAGACTCGGGCTCGGACGATGATGTTTACAGTTCGCCAGAGACATTGTTCCAGGGTTTGTACCGTATGGATGGAGATGGAAATCTTAAAGACAATAAGACCTTCTTTAAAAAGACCGGGCGTTACCCTACTGTCCCTGTGGTTTATAACTTAGACGATTCGCTTGCCAATACTTTTCAACTTCAGGTGAATAAATCGGATTATTCGGACCGGTGGCCTTCAATAGCAGATAAAGTTAATGAATTCAACAGTTTATTCCCATCTGAATATTCCGGCGATATTTATGCCGGGAGGCACGAAAATGCATGGGTAACCTATAATCCGTATAAAACCAGTAAAAATGCAAGTGGTAATTTGCAATTGAAATATAACACCTGTGATTCACTTGGTTTAACGTTTTCACAATATACTGCCGGGGTTGTTACCGAAAAAGCCGATAGCCTTTTAATTTATCTCTCAAATTACGATAACGAATTGAACAGAGGCTTAAAAACCAATGTCATTAAAGTCTTTGGAAGTTCTGTTGAACCAACATTTACATGGCAGGACAGGGGCGATCATCAGCCCAGTATTGTTACCAGCTACTGGGAAGATGGTGTTTTCACTATTACGATAAAACACAATGGGGCTATCGATGTGAAAATAAGCTGCGAAGGGGGTGCTGTTAATCGTCTTTCGGAATACACCCGGTCGTCGATTAAAATTCCCGAAAAGCCTTCAATTTACACAGGCCCTCGTCAGTACGAAGCAGAATGTTTTGACTATAAAAATGTAAACGATGTTATTACGGCAGGCCAGGATTACTGGGTTCGAAATTATACCGGGCAGGGATACTTACGCTTTGGTACCAGTTCGTCGGCAAGTGTGCGCGACACAGTGTATGCATTACGGTCGGGTTTGTATGCACTTGAAACCAGGTATTCAGCAGCCGGGGGCGATGTTAATACCATTGATTTATACGTAAACCACAAAAAAATAGCTACCCCTGTATTTGTGAGTACTGGTTCTGAAAGTACTTGGAAAATTAATACTCAAATGGTCGAGTTGCAGGCCGGTGAAAATGTTATTCAGTTTACTGCAAATAAGTCGGGCGTAAGAAATATCATTTTCGATAATTTGGTGATATCACAGGGAAGTGAAAGTAATGTTTATCATTTTAGTGGTGACGAAGCAGGCACTTCAGCGACAAACCCACCGGCAGAACTTATTGCAATCAAAAGTGGAAGTGCCGGGGTGGTTTCATTTACCGATTTTAATGGTTCTACAAGTAATTCGTTGAAAGCGTATTCAGCCGGAGAACTTAACGAAATTGGAGTGGCCGATTTAGAAATGTTTCCTCATGATGCAAAAAATTATTCAGTTGTCTGGAAAGAAATGTTTTCGGATTCCGGTGCCGAAAAAGGGATATTACTCAGGGCAACAGGACAAAATGGTTCGTGTCCTTATGGCGAAGGAATGAAACAAGGATATCTTTTTACTGTTTTCAATAACGAAGACAATACCCTTACCTTGAAGCAATATATAGCCGATTCTGTCGGGATTTCTTTAAAAACAACATATACAAGTACATTTAATGTAAATGCCAATGAGCCATATTGGCTAAGGGCTATCGCATTGGAAGATGAACTAACTTTTGAATGTTCAGCGGATAGTATAAACTGGGAAGGTGGCAAAACTTCTACATTTACTGATGGAACATATTCTTCAGGAGCATCCCAGGTTGTATGGGGCTTTGGAACAAGTAATTTTGAATGGGTGATGGATAATATCACATACAATTCAAGCATTGTTTCCATGTCGAAAGTTACACTTAGTGATCTCTCGTACACCCAAAGTTTCGGGCCGTCCGATTATCAGGAAATTGATGTTAGCGGTTATGCTTTGATTGGTAAATTGTTTGTTGACGTTGCCGGTAACTTCGAAATTTCACTTCATCCTGATTCTACTTATTCTACCTCGCTTGTGCTGGAGCCAATTGAAGGCGAACTGCCCCCGACTACTATTTATGTTCGGTTGAAACCGGGCTTGAATGTTGATAAATACAGTGGCGGGATAGAATTTAAAACGAGCGGTGCAGTAACACGCTTTGTAGATTTGAATGGTAATGTTTCTCCAAAACCCACAACGTACCTTTATAATTTTAGTGATGATGTAGCTGCAAACAGGGCCACTACACCCCCATCAATTAATACTTCAATTGGCAATGGCAGCAGTGCCACGGCTGGTGTTGTATCCTACACCGATGCAGGCGGAACCGAAAGTAATGTGTTAACGCCATACAGGGGCGGACAGCGTAATGCTACCGGTGTTGTTAATTTAGATCTTTTTCCGAAAACCAGTACCGATTACTCGGTTACCTGGAAGCAATATTTAGGGTCGTCGGATGCCGGATATAAAGTTGGTGTTTTGCTCAGGGGTGATACAGCCAGGGTTGGCGATGCATCAAAAGGGTATGTTCAGGGAATGATGAATGGATATGTATTTATTGCTTACTCATCAGGCTCTTCAACTGAATTTAGAATTTACCGTTCGACCGATAATTACAATACGCTCGACATGTTAATCTTAACGCATGTAAATTTGGATCCGGATAGAGGGCAGCCTGTATGGTACAGGGCAAGTGTATCGGGAGATTCTAAAGTCGAATTGAAGATAGAGTATTCTACTGATAATATAAACTGGAACATTGGCGCTACAGCTACTGATAATGGGGCAGGAGTTTTTCTTTCGGGAGCAACCCAGCTTGTTTGGGGGCTTGGCTTAGGCGATGTTGATTTTTATGTAGATGATATAATTTATAAGGGCTTTTCTGAAGAATCGAAATTTTTGCCCGAACGGATAACCACATCAACTGACAATATTAGTGAATTAGATTACGTATTTGAAAATGGTCCTTCGGTAAGCAGGCAGTTTACCGTGTGGGTCGATTCGTTATCAGAAGATGTGGTTATTAATTTAACCGGTGGTTTTGAAATGGCCCTTGACACTATACTTGGTTTTAATAGCTCGATTCGAATACCCGAAAACTATGACTTTACAGACGGTATTACGGTGTTCGTTCGAAGCAAAGCAGGGTTGCCGGTTGGTGACTATAACGGAACATTAATTATTTCGTCGGAAGGTGCTTTAAATAGTGTTGTAAACCTCTCAGGCAGTGTAAAAACGCAAACTTCCATTAATGAAATAACATTGGGCGAAGCCAAGGTCGTTTCGGTTGAATATTATTCAATAACCGGTCGCCGTATTAAGAATACAGCTGAATTAAATGGATTTTTCATTGTAAGAAAGCAAATGTCAGATGGAACAGTTGAGGTATCAAAAGTTTATCGAACGAGATAGTTAAACGATAGTAGATTATGAAGTATATTCAACTTTTACTTTTACTTTTCACTGGTTTTGTTATTTCATTATCAGGTGTTTTTGCAAACCCCGCAAGCGATAACTCGCTTACAGAGCTTGATGGTGATCCAAACTTTCATATTTACATCTGCTTTGGGCAGTCGAATATGGAAGGGGCATCGCCTATTGAAGCGAGTGATCGCGAAGCTGTTGACAGCCGTTTCAAAGTAATGGCGGTTTCGGCTGATGATTTTCAGCATTTGGGAAGGTTTGCAGGTGAATGGTACACGGCAAATCCACCTTTGTGCAGGTGGGACAACGGGCTTACACCGGCCGATTATTTTGGGCGGACCTTGGTTGATAGCTTGCCCGATAGTATTGAGGTAGGTGTTATTATGGTTGCAATGGGCGGAAGCGGAATTGATGCCTTCGACAAGCATAACTATACAGAATATTACCACAATGCCGATGCCTGGCAAAAAGGGTTGATGAACATTTATGGAGGAAACCCGTATGCAAAAATCATTGAGATGGCTAAAATTGCACAACAATCAGGTGTGGTAAAAGGTATATTATTGCATCAGGGCGAAACAAACAACGGGCAACCCGATTGGCCACAAAAAGTGCAAAAAATATATTACGATATTCTTAATGACCTCGATATTGAGCCCAATTCAATTCCTTTGCTTGCAGGCGAAATGTTACGCGAGAACCAAGGCGGAATTTGTTGGGGCATGAATAGCATCATTGCTAATTTGCCAAATTACATCCCAAATTCACATGTTATTTCTTCAGAAGGGTGCAGTGGGATTGATGATTTTCACTTTACGAACGAAGGACAAAAAGAATTAGGAACCCGATACGGAATTCAGATGCTATCGCTGCTCGAAACCTATGATAGCGATGAAGGAAAAATTGTTGAACGCCTCGAAATGGATAATCTTAACATTACAATGTTGGCGGGTACAAGGCTTAAGCTTCCGCTCAATGCTGTTTATGCCGATGGGCGTGTTCAAAATATTTGTTAATTAGCTGAATATAATATTGAAAATAGCGAGGTGGCTGCAATAAATAATGGGATATTAGAAACCCTGAAAGATGGCAATACCAGCATTACAGCCAGTTTCAAAGGTTCTTTAGGTGAAGAAAAGCAAATTACATTCAAGGTAACTTCATCTACATTCCCTTTAACAAACGAAATGTTTAATCCACTGATTTGGGGAAATGGCACATTTGATGAAACAAGCAAAACGTTAAAAACCGGGCAATGGGGCTTTGGGGGCTGGCAATACGATGGCATCGATTTTTCGGGCTACAAGTATATAGTTGCCCGTTTAGGCAGCGAAAATAATGCCGATATTGACTTTCGGGTTTTCGATGAACCCAGCTATTGGAGCTCTCCGGTCATTTATAAGTTTGGTAGCGAAAAAGAGATAGTTGTTCGCTTAAAAGATGCAAAAAAAGATGATGGAAACCCACTAAACCCTGAACATATTTACATCGCAGGTTTTTGGTCAAATGGGAGTACGCCATTTGTTATTGATTCGGTATTCTTATCCAATTCTACGGAGTACGATCTTCCAACCTTTATCGTGAATAATAGTCGTAAGAACGAAATTGTTTCAACATCATATTACACATTAAATGGACAGAAAGTTCAGAATATTGGTTTTCTGCATGGCGTGTTTATTAAAAAAACAACCCTTGCTGATGGCGAAATTGAAATTACGAAAATTATAAAACCATAAGTTATACTGATAATTTTAAGTAATCTATAATGAAGACATTATTTAGCCTGCTTTATTCATAAACCTCAAATTTACCAAATTTTCTGATTAGCATAATCAGATATCAAGTCGCTTTCTGGAAAATTTTAGGGGCTTAGCTTGCGATATTTGCATTTATCCGCAGATACATCCACAAAATTCGAAAGTGCATAGTTAGTTATGATCAAT
>Ga0209075_1003358_pt1 | contig 13401 bp, 8 predicted proteins | sample Stecom2011_FD_187523 | JGI IMG/M metagenome (GOLD analysis project Ga0209075, IMG submission 187523) | Agricultural soil microbial communities from Utah to study Nitrogen management - Steer compost 2011 (SPAdes) (version 2) | ecosystem: Environmental > Terrestrial > Soil > Agricultural land... | reverse complement strand
AGACGGAATAAAAGACAAACTGACTTTAGGTAAGTATAAGAATAAAGACATTTTATTCCCTATGATTAGATTAGGGAATAATGCTTGTGTAGCAGAAGCTTTGACTAGAATAAGGGAATTGTATGAATTTGAAACCAAAGATGTTCCAAAAGAGGAGCTATTGTTCAACCTCAAAGAGAAATCAAAAGAAAATAATCAAAAATTGCTGGAAAGATTAGAAAACTTTGAAAAACGAGTTGACCTTCAACAAAATATTGATTTTATAAAAGGACTTCTCTCTAAAGGGAATAACAGTTTGTTAGAGAAAGAAAAAGCAAAGTTTGAAGAAAGATTAAGTAATATTCCTGAAACAACAGACGAGAACATAAAAGGAATATTTGAGATAATTAAAGATAACCATCAACTTTTACAATATTTCTATTTCGAATCATTAAAGTATATCAAGCGTTTAAAAACCAAGGAATATAGAGATTTGATTGAAATAGTTTATCTCGAGGAGGAAGTAGAACCTGTAAAGGTTTTCAACAAATGGATTGCAAATGACAAGAATCTCGAAAAATTTACAAAGGTTTTTCCAATAATTCTCACTACGAATATTTCTAGTAGAAGATTAGGCAGAAAATATAAATTTGATTTGTTGACTATTGACGAAGCAGGTCAATGTGATATAGCTACAAGCTTGATTCCTATATCTAAATGTGAAAATATGGTTTTAATCGGTGACACAAACCAATTGAAACCTGTTGTAATTTTTGAAGAAAGTAGGAATGAGAAATTAATGAAACAATACGAAATTGACGAAGTCTATAATTACTTCGAAAATTCAATACTATCTCTTTACAAACAAATTGATAATATTTCAAGAAATATTCTGCTGAGTTATCACTATCGTTGCGGAAAAAAAATTATCAACTATTCTAATATGAGATTCTATGAGAATAGATTAAATCTCAGCTCAATCAGTAATTTGGGAGAAGTCAAATTAATTAATGTTAATAATGTTAACCACAAAAACAAGAATTCTCAAATAGAAGAAGCAAGGGAAATAATTAAATATATCAGTGATAATAAATTATCGGATGTATTCATCATAACACCATTCAGAAATCAAGAAGAAGTTTTGAATCACTATTTGAACCAGGCAAAGGAAAATGGGCAAATTGCCTCATCAGTAAGTTGTGGAACTATTCATAAGGTACAAGGACAAGAAAATAAAACTATTGTCATTTCTACTGCAATTTCAAAAGATACTTCTTCTAAGACATATGACTGGATAAAAAACAATAGTCAGCTAATAAATGTTGGTATTACACGGGCAATGGAGAACTTAATCGTAGTTGCAGACAAAAATGCCATAGATATTTTATCAAAAAAAGATGACGACCTTTATGCCCTGATTGATTATGTAGAGAAAAACGGAACTGTTGAAGTGCCTCAAAGTACTGTTAATAAATTCACTATTGGTTTCTCTAATGATTCAAAATTTGAAGATGAATTTTATAAAACAATGCTTCAATATTGCTCTATTCAAGGTGGAAAATTTAGAAGAAATGTAAAAGTTATCGAAGTATTTCCCGAAGAAAGAAACAATGATTGGGTAAATAATAAAGAATTTGATGGTGTGTTATACCAATTTAATAAACCAACAATAGTTTTTGAAATAAACGGTAGAGAACATTATAAAAACAAAAAAAGAATACAATCCGATATTATTAAAAAGAAGCTTCTTCAAAGCAAAAATATTCCTCATATAGTAATCCCTAATCAATATGTAAAACACTATGAGTTTATTAGAGAACTTGTAAATAAACTTAAAGGTGAAACATATCAGTTGTCCTTTTTTGAGGAATAAAAAGGGCTTGAAATAATTTATTTCAAATACGGATTATCAACCCTATCATGCTTTACCCAGATTAAACGATTGATATCATAACCAATTTCTTTGGCTTTTTCTAAATAATTATCTTTTATGTCTTCAGGGAGTTCTTTGGTTCGGGACAAAATCCACAAATAGTCCAAATTTTTCCCCGCCACTAAAGCATAGTTGTAGTCGTCATCCACAGCCAACACGTTATAGCCCGAATAAAACGGCCCGAAAAAGCTAACTTTCAAGGCTCCTACATTCTCCACCTCACGAAATTTAGCCTTCCCTTCGGCCTTTTCCCATTTCGCTTCTTTATAGTTGTAACCGCTGTTCAAAACCTTTATACTCCCGTCTTTTTTAAGACTGTATTGTGCTGAAACATTATCCATATTTTTCTCGTGAACAAAATCGATTCGGGCGATTTCGTACCAAGTTCCCAAATAGCGGTTTACGTCAAAATCAGTTACAGGCTCTGCCTTTTCAGGTTTTGAGGAACAAGATGTTAAGAGAAATAGGAGGCTGAAAACAGCAATAACAGTAGATAATTTTACAAGATTTTTCATAATAGTAAGTTTATGGATTATTCGAAAAAGAATAGCTCATATATCATACCAATTTTACGTATCAATTGAAGTAGAACCTTTCATGTCTTTAAACTGTTTCGGAGACATTCCGGTATGTTTTTTAAAGGCTTCATAAAAAGTGGTTCTGGAATTAAATCCACAAGCATACATCACCTCATTGATGTTCATTCCATTGTTTTCATAAATCAAAAGTTTAGCATCTTGAATGCGATATAAATTAATGAAGTTATTATAATTCATATTGGTGTGTGAGGCAATAGCTGCCGACACGTATTTCTCATTACTTTTAATAATGCTGGCCAGTTTAGGAAGTGTTAAATCAGGATCCTTATAGACTTTATCGTTTTCGAGAGAAAACAATATTTTTTTAAAGATAATCATAAGGTTATCTTCTTCATCTTTCTCTGAAGTGTCAGTCTCCGTCTCTGTTAAAGGAAAGTTCTCTTGATAAGCTTTACTTTTAAACGTGTTCATAAGCTCTATGTTTCTCTCGTAAAGGTCTCTGAGTGCTTGATTGCGATAAATCGAGAAAAAAACAACCCCTCCTGTGATACAAGCAAGTAAGACTACTGCTATGATAAGCTTCTGATTTTCTGACTTTTTGACACTATACTGATAACTGATTCGCTTAATTTCTTCGTCTTTGAGCTCTGTCTGATACTCAACTTCCAACAAGGCAATAGCTTCTTGTTTTTCTAGGCTAATGAGTTCTTTTTCTTTTTCATAATACAGCTTATGATATTCCATAGCTTTTTTATAATCGTTTAATTTGCTATACAATTCTGCATACCCCTCATAAACAGACACTTCTCCTTTCGGATATTCTAATTCTTTCACATATATCAAGGCGCTGTCAAAGGCTATCCGGGCTTCTCTATATCTACCTAAACCAATATAAACTCTTCCTAAAGATAAATAGTTATGCATCAAACCTTCGGGAACCTCAAGCAAGCGACACATGTCTTGAGAAGTTTGTAGATATTCCAGAGCTTTTAAATAGTCTTTCTTTTTGAAATAAACATCTCCTAGGTTAAATAAAATTCTTGACTTGTCTAATGGAGAATCTACCTCGTCTGCCATCTCAAGCGCTTTTTTCTGATAGTCGAGCGCTTTGCTTAGAAAGTCCAATTCTTTATATATATTCCCCAAATTTGAATACAAAATCAGCAAATTATATACATGTGTAGCCGATTTAAGTGGTTGATCCTCCAAAGCTTTAATTCCTTTCAAAAAATAGGAAATAGATTTAGGATACTCTTTCATATCGCCATACAAAAGCCCGAGGCGATTATAGGTCAAGGCAATATTATTTTCTTCGTCTTTTTGTTCTTTATACAAACGCAACGCTTGTAGATAACTATTCACTGCTTCTTTGTATTTCCCTTTTTGATTAGTAAGGATGGTACCTTTTACGTTATACATCACAGCTTGATAATGCTTTACGTAGTCGTTCTTTATTAAATTAGTTTTTGGTAAAACTTCATTAATAAGAGCTAAACACTCTTCAAAATCCCCCTTATGTTCCAAAACAGTAAGCTTGGCTATCTGAAAATGAATCTTGTGTATAGGTTCTAATTTATCTTCATATTCTTTATACAAGTCATCTATAGCCTTAAGCCCTTCCTCGTATTCCCTTATGATGCTATAATTCCTAGCCAGTTGACTACAATAAAAAGTAACATTATTGAGCTCTTTTACCTTTTTCATCCTTGGCTTTATCTTTTTTAGATGAGCTAAGGATAACACCGGATTATAAATACTGAGTTCGTCGCATAGAGTAATCATTTGATCGATATCTTCAGAAGTGTGTTTGTCTTTTTCGAAAAGGACATCTAATTTTTGTAAAATATCAGCTTGGGAATTCTCTTGCGAAACTCCTATTAGGAAAATAAAGAGCGTAAAAAGCAGGCTAAGTAAATATTTCATCTATAGCTTTTAAGAGAAATAAAAAGATTACTATTTAGATGTTAGCTGTTCTTTGACGAATAGCTTCATATAAAAAGGCTCCACAAGCCACCGATACGTTCAATGAAGAAATAGTTCCAAACATAGGGAGTTTGGCTTTATGGTCTACAATTTTCAATACTGACGGGTTGATACCTTTATCTTCTGAACCCATAATAATCGCAACAGGATTCATAAAATCAATATCGTACAACATTTTGTCTGTCTTTTCGGTAGCAGCAACAATCTGCACATCTGAAGACTGCAAGTAAAAAACTGCATCTTTCACATGATTTACTTTAGCAATCGGAACGTTGAAAACCGCTCCTGCCGAAGTTTTCACCGTGTCTCCGTTTACCGGAGCAGCTCCTTGTTTGCTAATGATAATTCCGTGAACTCCCGTGCACTCAGCCGTCCTGATAATAGCCCCAAAGTTTCGAGCATCAGAAATTCCGTCAAGAATCAAAAATAAAGGTTTATCGGTTTTCGAAAAAGCCACCTCTACCAGCGTCTCAATTTCGTAAAAAGAAATCGGGGCAATCGTCGCCACAGCCCCTTGATGGTTGTTAAGCGTAAGTCTATTGAGCTTTTCTAAAGGAACATAAGAGTAATTAATATTGTTCGTCTTTAATACTCCTAAAAGCTCTTTCATCAAAGCTGAATTTGCATCTTTTTGGACAAATACTTTGTCAATGTCTTTTCCTGATTGCACAGCCTCGATAACCGCTCTTATTCCAAATATTTGATTTTGTTTTTCCATATATGATGCAAAAGTAAGGTTTTTAAGACATTTATTCTCTTTCTAATCTTCTATTTGCTTTTTCTTCTTTTAAATACATTCGATTAAAAACTTGACAAGTAACCAAATCTCCCATTACGTTAACCGAAGTTCGGAACATTCCGAGCAGTCTATCGACTCCAATAATCAGAGCAATAGCAGTAACAGGGATACCAATCGTAGCCAACACAGATCCCAAAACAATTACTCCGGCCCCCGGGGCAGAAGGAGTTCCGATTGAAGCCAAAATTGTAGTTATGATGATGAGAATAAGACTTACAGTATCCAATTGAAGTCCATAAACTTGAGCCAAGAAAAGTGTTGCTATAGCCTGGAAAACAGCCGTTCCATCCATGTTTAACGTTACTCCAACCGGAATGATAAAACGACTTACAGACGGATTTATATTCATTTTCTCCTCTGCTGTTTTTAATGTGAGTGGCATTACAGCTGCCGAGCTCGATACCGAAAAAGCCAACAAAAGAACATCTTTAGCATTCGCAAAGAAGTCTCTGATATTGATTTTTGCAATAAACAATAAGATGGAAGTATAAACCGCTACAACGATTAAAAGTCCAAAAATAACGGTCAGCATAAACATCGAAAGTCCCATAATGGTTTCGATACCTACTTTTGAAGTAACTTGACACATTAGCCCAAAAACCGCCACAGGAGCTAATTTCATTGCCCAACGAGTAATGGCCATCGTAATTTCTTGAACAGAATACAACACTTTTAAAAGCGGCACTGCCGTATCCGGCGGAATATTAGCTAATGAAATCCCGATAATAATGGCGAAAATTACAATACTGAGCATATCTCCCGAAACCAAAGCCTGTAACGGATTGGCAGGTAAAAGGTCTGTCATCAATGTAGGTAAATTTCCAAAACTCAATACCGTCTGACTTTCTGTAATTGCATCTGTATTGATAGCCATATCGGCAGTAATCAGATGTGTAGCATCCATGTAATCTCCGGGACGAATGATAGAAACCAAAATCACTGCCAACGTAAGTACGGTCGTAGTAGTAATCCCGTAATAACCTAATAGTTTTAATCCTGATTTTTTGAGATAGTCCGTATTCTCTCCTCCTGCAATACCTTGTACAACCGAACTAAACATCAGCGGAATCATAATCATCTGAACTACTCTGATGAATACATTACCCGGGAAAGCAATCCAGTTAATAATGGATTCTAAAGTTTTTTCGCCTATCCAATCCGGACCAGTAGCAAAATAAGCTCCTAAAACAATTCCACCTAACATGGCTATTAAAACCTTTAACCATAATCTATTTTGAACCAAACTCTGTAAATATGAGTATAGTTCTTTTACAGGGAGTAGAATCTCTTTGTTTCTCTCACTCATGATAAAAACAATTTAATTTATACTACAAAAGATACAATTTCTTGGACCACCGTTTTATCTCCTAAAATTTTGCGATGCCCTAAACCTTCAGTAATCAAGAGTTTACCGTTTTTCAGGTGCTTGTAAATATGATAAGCACACTCCACCGGAACATCTTGATCTTGTGTGTCGTGAATCACAAAAACCGGAATATCTATATTTTTGGCTGCTTCAAACACATCATAATTAGTGAGCTTGTCGCTAAAACGCTTTTCGAATTTCTTCTTCATACGGTCTATGATGGTTGGCTTAAGCCCCAATCTAGAGATAAACTCCTCAAATATATCATGAACAACATCTCCACTGCCTACAATCACTGCTTTTTGAAGGGTAAGGCCTCTTTTAAGGGAATTCATCACAGACATTCCACCCAGAGAATGCCCTACAGCCACTTCGAAACCTCCGTAAACTTTCTCTAGTTCCAAAATACACTCAATAAACATCGTCATATAGCTCACTTTTCCTTCCGATTTTCCGTGAGCCGGAGCATCAAAACTGATAACCGCAAATCCTTCTTTTCGTAATGCTTCCGCTATACTGACAAGTTGGGTCCCTCTACCCGACCAACCGTGTACTAAAAGAGCTTTTCGTGGGCCGTTTCCGTATTCAAATACACGGATTTTTTTATTAATTTTTGGAATATGAACAAAGATTTGCTTAGCATTTTGCTCCATGGGCTCTTCCCTTTTCGGAGGTTTATGCTTCAGCGGAGTCGTAAAAAGTTTAATGGCAAAGTCTGTAGCTAGTTTCGGAGAAAGCTTCTCTAAAAACTGAGCGGTTTTTATTATTGAACTTGGAATTTCCTGATTGGTATTTTTCTGGCTCATAAAGAATTATAAAAAAATGTAAGTTCGTCGTTTTGAATATATTGTTTGCTTTGATAAGGATAGTGAAAATCAGGAGATTTAACTCCTTCTTTTAAACTTTTTTGTGAAGTAAAAATCCGAGCTTCATCCCAAAGATTTTCTTGAATAAAAGACTGTAACAGTTGACTTCCTCCCTCAATAATTACTGATTGAATTTGGTGTTTGTATAACACATCCAGTATTTGTTGAATAACATTCGACTGAAAATCTATTTTTTCAAAAACGAGATTTTCATCGTGAGATTCTTTTTCTTTCGAAGTGATGAAAATCGTTTTTACACTATTATCATAAACCGAAAAATCAGTCGGAATTTTAAGTTCTCTATCCATCACAACGCGAACAGGGTTTTTCCCGAAAACCTCTCTCACACTGAGCTTAGGATTGTCGTCTAAAACCGTGTTAGTACCTACCAAAAGAGCTTGTTCTTGGGTTCTCCATAAATGAACCAATTGTCTGGAAAGCAGATTACTAATCCAAAACGGACGATTTTCGTTTTTGTGTAACGGAGCTATAAATCCGTCTTGAGTTTGTGCCCATTTCAGAATAATATAAGGGCGTTTCTTTTGATGAAACGTAAAAAATCGCTTGTTGAGTTCGTTACATTCTTTTTCCAGAAAGCCAACTTCGACTTCAATTCCGGCCTCTTTGAGTTTCGCAATCCCGTTACCACAGACCTTAGAAAATGGGTCTATGGTCCCAATAACCACTTTCGGAATTTGCTTTTTGATAATCAAATCAGCACACGGAGGCGTTTTCCCGAAATGAGAACATGGCTCTAAATTGACGTATAAAGTACTTTTCTTTAGTAAATCAACATCTTTTACCGAAGCTATAGCATTGACTTCGGCATGGGCTTCTCCTGCTTTTTTGTGCCAACCTTCTCCGATAATTTTTCCGTCATACACTATAACGCTCCCCACAAGAGGATTCGGATAAGTGGTTCCTAAACCGTTTTGAGCAAGCTCAAAACAGCGTTTAATGTAAGTCTCGTGTAGATTCAATTCAGTAGTAAAAAATAAAACCCAAAGATACGAAAAGTCAAGACAGAAATTATTTATTTTTTGTAAAATGTCTGACTTTGACATTCGGACTAAAAAGCATAAATTTGCACTTTCAACACAACTACACAATGATTCACTTTTTTGAAAACCAAAACCAAACAGTTTATGCTGTTCAGGCTATAACTGAATTATCTCCAGAAACAATTTTAAAACTCAACTGGCTATTCGGCAACGCCAAAAAAATCGAAAAAAAAGAACTTGACGGATTTTTCGTAGGGCCACGGGCTGCGATGATTACTCCTTGGAGTACGAATGCTGTCGAAATCACTCAAAATATGAGTATTGAAGGAATTACTCGTATTGAGGAATTTCACAAAGCAGAGCCGGACACTACGGATTTCGACCCTATGCTCTTCCAAAAATATAACGGCTTGCACCAGCATATTTTTACCATAAATATTACACCTGAGCCGGTTTTAGAAATCGATAATATAGCCGAATACAATCAAAAAGAAGGTCTAGCGCTGAGTGACGAAGAAATTGTATACTTAGAAAACCTTTCGAAAAAATTAGGTAGAAAACTTACAGATTCTGAGGTGTTCGGATTTTCTCAAATCAACTCAGAACACTGTCGCCATAAAATCTTCAACGGAACATTTATTATTGACGGAGAAGAAAAACCGACTTCTCTATTCAAACTCATCAAAAAAACGTCTGAAGCCAATCCGAACGACATCGTTTCGGCATATAAAGACAACGTAGCCTTCATCAAAGGACCCGTAGTAGAGCAATTTGCACCGAAATCAGCTGATAAACCGGACTTCTACGAAACTAAAGAATTCGAATCGGTAATCTCGCTTAAAGCGGAAACTCATAACTTCCCGACTACAGTTGAGCCGTTCAACGGAGCTGCAACGGGCTCCGGAGGTGAAATCAGAGACCGATTAGCCGGAGGTCAAGGATCGATTCCTCTTGCAGGAACAGCGGTATATATGACTTCGTATTCTCGATTAGAAGAAAATCGCCCGTGGGAAAAAGCGATGAACGAAAGAGAATGGCTGTATCAAACGCCGATGGATATTTTGATTAAGGCCTCTAACGGAGCTTCGGATTTCGGAAATAAATTCGGTCAACCGCTAATTGCAGGTTCGGTTCTGACGTTTGAACATCAAGAAGATAACAACTCCGACAGAGTTTTGAACTCTATCGGAGTTACAGATAATCGAAAGTTAGGTTACGACAAAGTTATTATGCTTGCCGGAGGTGTCGGATACGGGAAAAAAGACCAAGCCATTAAGAAAAAACCGAAAGAAGGCGATAAAATCGTAATTCTTGGAGGCGAAAACTACCGTATCGGTATGGGTGGAGCAGCAGTGTCGAGTGCTGACACAGGTGCTTTCGGTTCAGGAATTGAGCTGAATGCGATTCAACGTTCGAATCCGGAAATGCAAAAAAGAGCTGCCAATGCCATTAGAGCTATGGTAGAATCAGACGAAAATCCAATTGTTTCTATACACGACCACGGAGCCGGAGGACATTTGAACTGTCTTTCGGAGCTTATCGAAGAAACCGGAGGAAAAATCGATTTAGACAAATTACCTGTGGGTGACCCAACCCTTTCAGATAAAGAAATCATCGGTAACGAATCTCAAGAAAGAATGGGGCTTGTTATCGGTCAAGAAAATATCCAAAAACTAAAAACCATTGCTGATAGAGAGCGTTCACCTATGTATGAAGTAGGTGATGTAACTTCGGACAATCGTTTTTGTTTTGAATCCAAGAAAAAAGGAACCAAGCCAATGGATTTCGACCTTTCGGATATGTTCGGAAGCAGTCCGAAAACCATTATGGAAGACGTTTCGGTTCCGACTCAATATCAAGATTTAGAATACGCTACAAATGAAATTCCAACTTATTTAAATCAAGTATTACAACTCGAAGCTGTTGCTTGTAAAGACTGGTTAACCAACAAAGTTGACCGTTGTGTAGGCGGAAGAGTGGCTAAACAACAATGTGTGGGAGCGCTTCAATTGCCACTAAACAACGTTGGAGTGATGGCTCTTGATTACAAAGGAAAAGAAGGAATTGCAACCACTATCGGACATTCGCCTCTTACGGCTCTCATCGACCCTGTAGCAGGAAGTAGAAATGCCATTGCAGAATCGCTTTCGAATATGGTTTTTGCTCCGCTAAAAGACGGTTTGAAAAGCGTTTCGCTTTCGGCAAACTGGATGTGGGCTTGTAAAAACAAAGGCGAAGATGCCAGATTATACGAAGCTGTAAAAGGGTGTTCAGACTTTGCTATCGAACTTGGAATTAACATCCCGACCGGAAAAGATTCCCTTTCGATGAAGCAAAAATATCCAAATGATGAAGTGATTGCTCCGGGAACAGTGATTATTTCGGCTGTTGCAAATTGTAACGATATTAACAAAGTAGTTGAACCTGTTTTGAAGAAAAACGGAGGAAACATTTACTATATCAACCTATCGCAAGATAACTTTAAATTAGGCGGGTCTTCATTCGCTCAGATTTTGAACAAAATCGGAAGTGAAGCTCCTACTATCAAAGATGCGGAATTCTTCAAAAGAGCATTCAACGTATTCCAAGATTTAATCAAATCCGGAAAAATCGAAGCAGGACACGATATCGGAAGTGGCGGACTCGTTACTACCTTACTGGAAATGTGTTTTGCTGAAAATAACTTAGGTGCTGAATTTGACTTCTCATCTTTAAGCGAAAAAGATACGGCTAAACTTTTGTTTGCTGAAAATATCGGAATTGTTTTCCAGGCTAAATCAGACGTAGAGCAAATTCTAAAAGACAATAATGTTGAGTTTTTCACTATCGGAAAAGCTACGGAATCCGACAGAATTTCGATAATAAATGGACAAGATAAATTCGAATTCTCAGTTGCAAAGTTGAGAGATGTTTGGTATAAAACTTCGTATTTATTGGATGCGAAACAAACTAAAAACAACAAGGCAAAAGAGCGTTACGAAAACTACAAAAATCAACCGCTGCAATTTGTTTTCCCTTCGCATTTTACAGGTAAAAGACCGGCATTGCCAAGCGGGCAGAGACCAAAAGCAGCTATTCTTCGCGAAAAAGGAAGTAACTCCGAAAGAGAAATGGCCAACGCTATGTATTTGGCCGGATTTGACGTAAAAGACGTTCACATGACCGATTTAATCTCGGGTCGTGAAACTCTGGAAGACATCCAATTTATTGGAGCTGTAGGAGGTTTTTCGAATTCAGACGTACTGGGAAGTGCCAAAGGTTGGGCCGGAGCTTTCTTGTATAACGAAAAAGCGAAAACGGCTTTAGAAAACTTCTTCAAACGTCAAGATACTTTGTCTGTCGGAATATGTAACGGATGTCAGTTGTTTATGGAGTTGGGAGTGATTAATCCGGAGCACGAAATTCACGGAAAAATGCACCACAACGATTCCGGAAAACACGAAAGCGGATTTACATCGGTAAAAGTTCAGAAAAATAATTCGGTAATGCTTTCTTCGCTTGAAGGAACTACCCTCGGCGTTTGGATTTCACACGGAGAAGGTAAATTCAAATTGCCTTATTCGGAAGACAAATACAACATCGTAGCAAAATATGCTTACGAAGGGTATCCGGCAAATCCGAACGGTTCTGACTTCAATACAGCTATGATGTGTGACGCTACCGGAAGACATTTAGTAACCATGCCACACATTGAGCGATCAATCTTCCAATGGAATTGGGCAAACTATCCTGACGGACGTCAAGACGAAGTTTCTCCTTGGTTAGAAGCTTTTGTCAATGCTAGAAAATGGATTGATAGTCAGAATGAATAACCTTAAAAAACGACTATGAAACACATTTTGTTATTTTTATTTATACTATTGTGGTCAAAGACAGAGGCTCAGACTGTTTATGCGGTTTCCAATGAAAAGAAAATATATCGTATAGAGGACGATTACACTTCTACTTATTTATCTACTGTTAGTTCAACGCCTTTTTTAATTGGAGATATTGCTATTTCTCCTAATGGTACTATGTACGGAATAGCCTATGATTCTATTTACCAAATTAATCCTTTAACAGGTCAAGCTACATTTATTATTTCTTTGCCTCATACTTCGTATCCTGCTCTAGTTTGTAGTAATGATTATGAATTATATACTATTAGTGATTCAGGGTATTTATACAAATATGATATTCTTACAAGTACAATTACTAATATGGAATATTTAGGGTTTGCAACTTCTGGAGATTTAACTTTTTATAAAGGGAACCTTATTTTTCAAACTTGGGCATCTGATGCTAGTGTATATATGATAAAAGCATATAATTTGGAGATAGGGCAATTAGTTGATATATTTTGTCACCCTAGTTATTTTCAGTTATGGGGTCTGACTACAAAATATGTTGATTGTGATAATGGAACTGTTTTAGCAGTAAATCCAGCAAATCAATTGCTTGATATAAATTTTAACTCTCAAACATATACACAACTTCCGTTTACTTTTCCATCAGGAGAAACTATATACGGTCTCGCAAGTACAAATGAGCATTTAGGATCTCTGTGTACTCCTGAAAATCTTACAGATTTAGATTGTGAAAACTTATCTAATAATTATTTAGCTTACAACAAACCTTTTGTTTATCCTACATTTGTAGAAAATCAACTGTTTTGGGAAAATTTTGATGAAGTAACCAAAGTATCAATATATGATATAGCAGGAAAAATAATCTTTAAAAAAGAAGAAACATCAATTACCTCAATAGTTATAGATAATCTCGAAAAAGGTATTTACGTTTTGAAATTGGAAAATAAATACGACTCTTTTACTCAAAAATTTATAAAAAAGTAATTTTTTATTACAAACCCTTTCAGAGTTGTAGCTCTGAAAGGGTTAATAAATTAAATCACCACAGCGGTTCCGCTTGCTGTAACCATAAGCATGCCGCCATGAC
>Ga0209075_1003357_pt1 | contig 13402 bp, 9 predicted proteins | sample Stecom2011_FD_187523 | JGI IMG/M metagenome (GOLD analysis project Ga0209075, IMG submission 187523) | Agricultural soil microbial communities from Utah to study Nitrogen management - Steer compost 2011 (SPAdes) (version 2) | ecosystem: Environmental > Terrestrial > Soil > Agricultural land... | reverse complement strand
ATGGAAGAACAAAACTCATATCAACTCGGAAAAATTCTACTTATCGACAAACCTTTGACTTGGAGTTCGTTTCAAGCTGTCAATAAGATAAAATACTACCTAAAACGAAAGTATAATCTGCCTAAATCTTTTAAGATTGGACATGCAGGAACGTTAGATCCGCTAGCCACAGGACTTTTAATCATCTGTACCGGAAAATTCACCAAAAAAATTTCCGAATTACAAGGAATGACCAAAGAATATACAGGAACGTTTCATCTGGGAGCCACAACTCCGTCGTATGATTTAGAAACCGAAGTTGATAAAACTTATCCAACCGAACATATCACAGAAGACCTAATCCGGAAAACCTCAAAGCAGTTTATCGGAGAAATAAATCAAAAACCTCCTGTTTTTTCGGCTATTAAAAAAGATGGAAAACGACTTTACGAACATGCTCGTGCTGGAGAGGAAGTTGAAGTTGCTTTTCGGAAAGTTGTAATCGAAGAATTCGAAATTACCCGTATCGCTCTTCCGGAAATTGATTTCAGGGTAGTTTGTGGCAAAGGAACTTATATTCGTTCGCTTGCTTATGATTTTGGAGTAGCTTTAAATTCGGGAGCACATCTCATCAAACTGAGAAGAACTAAAATTGGGAAATTTTCTGTTGATGATGCCGTAAGAGTTGAAAATTTTGAAGGATAAACTCTACATCAAAACCTGTTCAAATAATCCTGTAACATAATCGTAGCCGAAACCTCGTCCAGAAGTGCTTTATCCTGACGTTTTTTCTTTTTCAGTCCACTATCAATCAGTGTTCGTGATGCCATTTTTGAGGTAAAGCGTTCGTCCACTCTTTCAATTTTAATATCAGGAAATTCCGTTTTAAAACGTTCGACAAATTTTTCGATGATTTCGGTACTTTCAGAAGGAGTTCCATCCATCTGAAGAGGTTCTCCTATCAGTGCTATTTCGACCTTTTCTTTAGAAAAATACTCCGTCAGAAATACAAAAACCTCATCGCTTTCCACAGTTTGTAAACCCGAAGCAATGATGCGTAAAGGGTCTGTAACAGCAAGCCCTGTTCGTTTTTTTCCGTAATCTATGGCAATTATTCTTGACATATTAATAAGATAAACCGCAAAGATAGGAATATTTACGCCTGTTTTTTGATTAAACCAAACCATTTCTGCCCGAACTCCTCATTCTTTAAAATTCCGAAAATCATTTAATCTATGGGTAAAATAATTCTTACATTTGCAAACTAATTTTAATCCTAAATATTTAATAACAATGAGCTTACAACAAATCCTTACACCACAAATCAAGCAGGCGGTTCAATCACTTTTCGACTTAACCATCGAGAGGGTAGAATTTCAGGCTACCCGTAGGGATTTTGAAGGCGATATTACTTTTGTAATTTTTCCGTTGGTAAAGCTCGTTAAAGGAAATCCTGTTGAAATCGGAAACAAAATCGGAGAATATTTGGTCGAAAATACTCAAGAGGTCGTTCGATACAACGTGGTTTCAGGGTTTTTGAACATCGTGATTTCAGACGAATATTACCTTAACTTTTTCAATCAGATAAAAGATAATACAACTTTTGGTTATATTCCTGAAGGAAAAGAAGCTATGATGGTTGAATATGCTTCTCCGAACACCAATAAACCTCTACATTTAGGACACATTCGCAATGTGCTTTTAGGATATTCAGTTGCGCAAATTTTGAAAGCAGCCGGAAAAAAAGTGTACAAAACCCAAGTGATTAACGACAGAGGAATTCACATCTGTAAATCGATGATAGCTTGGCAAAAATTCGGAAATGGCGAAACGCCTGAATCAACCGGATTGAAAGGAGATAAACTAGTTGGAAACTATTATGTGGCCTTTGACAAAGAATATAAAAATCAAATAAACGAACTTATTTCCGAAGGAAAATCAGAAGACCAAGCCAAAAAACAAGCACCAATCATGTTAGAAGCCCAGCAGATGCTTTTGGATTGGGAAGCCGGAAAGCCTGAAGTAATAGAACTTTGGAAAAAAATGAACGGTTGGGTGTACGAAGGATTTGACGTAACCTACAACAATATTGGAGTTGATTTTGACTGCAACTATTACGAAAGCGACACTTATTTATTAGGTAAAGATTTGGTTGAAGACGGCTTATCGAAAGGAGTTTTTTATAAAAAACCAGACAATTCGGTGTGGATTGATTTGACCGATGAGGGTTTAGACGAAAAGTTGGTGCTTCGTTCAGACGGAACTTCGGTGTATATGACCCAAGATATCGGAACGGCAATTCAGCGTGTAAAAGATTTTCCGGATGTAAACGGGATGGTTTATACCGTCGGAAACGAACAGGATTATCACTTTAAAGTGTTGTTCTTGATTCTAAAAAAACTGGGGTATTCGTGGGCAGAAAACTTATTCCACCTTTCGTACGGAATGGTAGATTTACCTTCTGGAAAGATGAAATCAAGAGAAGGAACTGTTGTCGATGCAGATGATTTGATTGCAGATATGGAAGCTACCGCTCGTGAAATTTCGGAAGAATTAGGAAAATTAGACGGTTACTCCGAAGAGGATAAAACTCGTTTGTATAAAATCATCGGACTGGGAGCTTTAAAGTATTACATACTGAAAGTAGATCCGAAAAAACGAATCCTCTTTGACCCGAAAGAATCAGTGGACTTTGCAGGAAATACAGGACCTTTTATTCAATATACTTATGCGAGAATTCAATCGATAATCCGAAAAGCAGATTTTGATTTTTCGAATGCAATCTCAGGTTATACTTTAGGAGAAAAAGAAAAAGAACTCATCAAACAAATTGCTCTTTTTCCTGAAATTATTGAGAATTCAGCCAAAACCTATAGTCCGGCTTTGATTGCCAATTATGTGTATGATTTGGTAAAAGAGTACAATTCGTTCTATCAAAGCACTCCGATTTTGGCAACCGAAAATCAAACCGATAAAATCTTTAGAGTACAACTATCTAAAAAAGTAGCAGATACTATCAAAGCTGGTTTTTCGTTATTAGGAATTGAAGTGCCGGAGAGAATGTAAGTGCCTTAGATTTTTGGATTAACGAGTTTATATTTCAGATTTTGTGAACAAATCGTATTTTATACAATCTTTTCTGATTGTTCTTTTAGCGACACTGTTTTTTTTGGGATTAAAAGAAATCCTGCCTAAACGCATTTTTTCGGAAACCCCGAAAGACAATGCTAATATGGTTATTGATAGCTTATTGCTCGATGCTTTGGCTAACGAAAAACAGCTCATCCAAAACGACACTATCCAAAAAGATACACTTACAATTGTAAAAACTGAAATCCCGAAAAAAGAAGTTATTCCAACTAGTTCAAACGAGTATTTAACTCATTTTTTCGACAAGCTACTCTCACTCGAAACAAGCCAAGAAGGAAAGATACGAATCGGTTATTATGGAGATTCGATGACCGATGGAGATTATATCGTACAAGATTTAAGACGTCTTTTTCAGGAAGAGTTCGGAGGAAAAGGCGTTGGTTTTGTTTCTATTACTTCAGAATCAGCTGCTTCTAGAGGAAGCATACAACATTCGTACTCTAGAAATTGGAAAACGCAATCTTACGTAAATACTAAAAACCCTGACCGACCTTTTGGAGTAAACGGACATGCATTTTTCGTAAAAGACTCTATAAATCCGACTTGGGTTGAATACAAGGCATCTTATCAGAAAAATGTTTCGCAGATCTTTACTCCAACTTTATTTTACGGAGGTTCAAATAACAAAGACGCTTATGTTGAGGTTTTTTATAACGGAGACACTACAAAGGTTGTAAAGCCTCTGAATACCGATAGAAAGCTCAACGCATTAAAATTATCCGATAAAAATCTGAAAAGTATCAAAATGAATTTTGTCAACGCTGATTCGATTGCTTTTTACGGAATCAATTCAGACGACAAGCTAGGGGTACATATCGACAATTTTTCGAGTAGGGGAAATTCCGGATTGCCACTTTCGCTTTTTGAACCATCGTTTATAAATGAGTTTGACAAAGAGTTAGGAGGTTATGACTTGATTGTGTTACATTACGGAACCAACGTGCTTAACTACGGAAACCTCAATTATTCGTGGTACGAAAGAGCGATGACAAGAGTGGTAAATCATTTGCGAAATTGTTTTCCGGATGCATCATTTTTGATTATTTCGACTGCAGATAAATCCACAAAATACGGAATGGAAATGAAAACCGATTCAGCCGTAGTTCCGCTTGCCAATTCGCAACGCAGATATGCCGAAGCTACCGGTTCAGGTTTTGTGAATCTTTATACACTTATGGGAGGAGACGGAGCTATGATTAGATGGGTCGAAGACGAACCTGCTTTAGGAAATAAAGATTATACGCACTTTAACACCAAAGGTTCACAAAAAATAGCCCGATTTATCTTTGACGAACTCAAAAAAGAATACGATCGCTTTAAAAGAAATAAACCAGCAAAACCTGTTATTAGTAAAGAACAGAAAGAAGAAGAAACTATAGATGAATAAAATAATCTCATTTTTTACCCTAATTTTTGGAACATTTTCGTTTGCTCAAATCGATTCGTTAGAAGTAAACGAAGTGGATTCACTTATTGTGGAACAACATTTTATTTCTTTAGACAGTATTCATTCGTCCTTCAAAAATGCAGGAATTTACAATGCAGAAACCTTGGATGTTTTCTTTCAAAAACTTCAGGATTTAGAAGTAAATCAAAATCGGAAAATAAACATCGTCCACATCGGAGATTCACACATTCAGGCTGATTTGATGACCGATATGCTTCGTCAAAAATTCCAAGAACGCTTCGGAAATGCAGGACTGGGATTCGTTTTTCCGCATTCGTTAGCTAAAACAAACGGGAGTTCGCACGTTCGGTTTTCATCCAACGCAAATTGGAACAGCCTTCGCAATATTTATCCGAATGATGGAAGTCCGGTAGGGTTAAGTGGTATCGCTCTATTTACCAACCAAAACGATTTTGTAATTGAACTCACTGTACGCAACGAAAATTATATTTTTAATAATCTAAGAGTTATTACCCCAGAAAACAAACAGCTTTTTGGGCTAGCAAACGCTACTAAAACGATTGTTATCAAATCTAATGTTTCGAAAACTCTTACGCACAAAATCAAAAGTGGTGAAACCCTTTCGGGAATTGCACAGCGATATAAAACCACAGTAACTAAAATAAGACAAGCAAACGGACTAAGAAATAACAACATCCGTGCGGGTGCATCACTCAAGATTCCGACCGGAGAGATGGAGCTTCAAAAAATCGAAATGACCGACTTTATTCCGTTAGAAAACCAGCCGTTCATTTCAGATTATTATTATGAATATCAACATCTGGAAGCTACCGATAAAATTTATCTGATTCCCAATAAAGAGCACACCTCTTTTGCCTTAAACGGAATTGTTTTAGAGAATAATCAGAGCGGAATTTTATATCATTCTATCGGAGTAAATGGTGCAAAATATGCAGATTACAACAAATTCCCGATGTTTTTTGAGCAATTAGAAGCTTTGCATCCTGATTTAATTATCGTGTCATTGGGTACCAATGAAGCTTTTGACAAATTGTGTGATCAGTGTTTTTACGAGCAACTCGAAGAATTCTTGAGTATTTTACGAGCAAAACATCCCAATGTCGCGGTATTGTTTACTACTCCGCCACCTTCACTTTTTAAAAGAAGAACTCCGAATAATTTTGTAGAATCATATTCGAATCAAATCATTAGCAATTCGCTAATTAATCGTTATAGCGTTTGGGATTTGTACAGAGCTTTGGGCGGAAATGAAGCCATGCAAAAACTTGTTGACCAAAGACTCATCGCCAAAGACAGAGTTCATTATTCTTCTGCAGGATACAAAGAGCAAGGTGTTTTGTTATTTGAAGCACTGATGGAAACTTATCAAAATTACCTCAACCAATAATCATAAACTTTGAAGACATTAACTGTACAAAATTGGTTTCTGGAAAATTTTAGCTTTACTGTAGAGCAGGTACAAAGCTGGTTTACGTATGATCCTAAAAATCCGTTGTTATTTAACAGCAGCTTATTTTTAGGGATGTTCTTGATTTTTTATCTGGTTTATATCTGCACCAAAAAATATGCTCATTTCAGGACTACCTATGTGGTTTTGTTTTCGATTTTCTTTTATTATAAAGCCGGAGGAAATTACTTTATTTTACTCTTAATTTCGGCTGTTTCTGGATATTTTTTGGCAGAAGGAATTCACAAAAGTAACAATCAGAAGTTGCGGAAGTTTTATTTGGTAAGCAGTATGATTGCCCATCTGGCACTGCTCGGATACTTTAAATACACCAACTTTTTAATCGATAGTTTTAATAAACTGTTTAACGGAAGTTTTGCTTTTCAGGATATAATTTTGCCCATCGGAATTTCGTTTTACGTGTTCCAGACTATGAGCTACACCATTGATGTGTATCGCAAAGAGATTGAACCTGCCAAGAACGTTTTGGATTTTACTTTTTATGTAAGTTTTTTTCCGCAATTAGTAGCAGGGCCTATTGTTAGAGCAAAAGATTTTATTCCGCAGATTTATAAAAAAATAACACTCTCCAAAGCAGAGACAAGTTTTGCTTTGTTTTTAATTATCGGAGGATTGCTAAAAAAAGCGGTGATTTCAGACTATATTTCGCTCAATTTTGTAGATCGGGTTTTTGATGCTCCAAACAGTTATACTTCGTTCGAAAACTTAATGGCTGTTTATGGATATTCGTTGCAAATTTACTGTGATTTTTCGGGCTATTCAGATATGGCAATTGGACTGGCTTTACTCATGGGATTCACGCTTCCGGCTAACTTTAGAACTCCATATCAATCTAAAAACATAACCGAGTTTTGGCGAAGATGGCATATTTCGCTCTCATCTTGGCTTAAGGATTATCTCTATATCTCGGTCGGAGGAAACCGAAACGGAACGTTTTGGGGTTATTTTTTTCCGGTTGTATTTTTCATCGGAATATTAACGTGGTCGTTTTTGTATATGGAGAAAAGTATCATCCCGTTTGCGATTTCTTCAGCAGCGTTTGTGGTGTTTATCTTATCGTTTGTGCTATCTAAAAATCCGCAAAAAACAAGAGTTACTAATATGAATTTAATGACCACAATGCTTTTGGGAGGTTTGTGGCACGGAGCGAGTTTGCGTTTTATTATTTGGGGAGCTTTGCACGGAATTGCACTTGCTATTCATAAATTTTTCATGGAAATTTTTCCGGATAAAAACCCTCAGAAAAAAAACATCGGAAAAAGATTGTCTAACGTATTGGCTATATTATTGACTTTCCATTTTGTGGCTTTTTGTTGGATATTTTTCCGAGCTAAAGATTTTACGCTCGCTACAGATATCATTACTAATATCGGTAATCTGACTTTTGACCCTCATCAATGGAAAATAATTATTTCGGGTTATCAGAATGTATTTATATTGTTTGTTATTGGTTTTGTATGGCACTTTTTTCCGCAAAGCCTAACAGATAAATTATCTTTTGCTTTCGAAAAAACTCCAATTCTTATCAAAGCTCTAATCATTGCTTTTGTATTTTGGATTGTATATGCTACGGCTTCGAGCGGACCTCAACCGTTTATTTATTTTCAGTTTTAGATATTTTCTAAAAAAGGCTTAACTGTTGCGCTTTTGTTCCGTCGAATAAATCAGTTCGAAGAGTAGGGAATTTTGAATTTGGAAAATATTTTTTCCTTCCCAAACTAAAAGTGTCGTGAATCATTTTAGCAATATGGCCATTCCCTTGATTTCGTTTGGCTATATTTCTCTCTCCTAAATTCCCATTATGAAGTGAAGCAATTTGGTTGAGAACCTTTTCTTTTCGGTCGGGAAAATGAGCTTCTAACCAATCTTTGAACACGGGTTCTACCTCATCACTCAGTCCTACTAATGTATAACCAAAAGCCATCGCTCCATTCTCGGAAATAGTTTTCAGAACATTTAAAATTTCTGAACTATTTAATCCCGGAATAATCGGTGCAACCATTACGTGAGTTGGTATTTTGTTTTCCGAAAGGGTTTTTAGAGCATTCAATTTTGTTTTTACAGATGATGTTCTCGGTTCTAAAACTCTTCTTAATTCCTCATCAATAGTAGGCATACTTATAGAGACAGAAACCAATTCTTTTTCTGCCAATTGGGTCAGTATATCTAAATCGCGAATCACTAAAGCATTTTTGGTAATTACACTTACCGGATGACGATAATCCAAACAAAGTTGTAGTAGTTTTCGGGTAATCTGTAATTTTCTTTCGATAGGCTGATAACAATCAGTATTGCCAGAAAGAGAAATTGTGGAGGCTTTATGCCTTTTTTTCTTGAAAAATTTTTCTAACAGTTCGGGTGCGTTTTTCTTAGCTAAAATTATTCTTTCAAAATCTATTCCTGCACTGTATCCCCAATATTGATGAGTCGGTCTCGCATAACAATAAGCGCAACCGTGTTCGCACCCTTGATACGGATTCATCGAATATATAAAAGGCGACGAATCTCCTTTAACCTCATTGACAATTGTCTTAGGAAAAACTTCTAAAATTTGAGTTTTAGCCACAGTTTCTTCATAGTCGTCCTGATAAATAGTCGTCTCGTATCGATTCTTAGCAAAACGATTATGAATGTTCTCTACAGCTCCCTGACCTTTTATTTTTTCGTTTCGAATCATTGGTTTTACAGCAAAAAAAGGATAAAATTTCTTGTTTACTAAAATAGAAAACCAATCAGAAATTCTGTGTTAAAGCCTTTGATTTTTTTATAAACAAAAAAAGATGCTCTGGGTTCAGAACATCTTTTATTTAAAAGTAGAAATTATTATAATTTACTGATTTATAGCTTCTACCTTGATATCATTATCTTGAAGCATATCTTTGAGCATGTTTTCGATTCCGCTCTTTAGTGTAAAAGTCGATGACGGACAACCGCTACAAGCTCCTTGTAAAATCACTTTTACGCGCTTTTCGTTTTCGTCATACGAATCAAAAGCAATATTTCCACCATCCGACTGAACAGCCGGTTTTACGTATTCTTCTAGAATATTGATAATCTGTTGTGATGTGGCATCTAGTTTATCAAAATTATGGTCCAATTGTTTTTCTTGATGCTGAGTCGGAACATATTTATCCTCGTCTATAACTGATTTTCCTTGTTCGATAAATTCTTTGATAAAACTGCGGATTTCCATCACGATTTCATCCCAAGACGTAATGTTATATTTAGTAATCGAAATATAATTTTCGTCCATGAATACTTCTTTCACAAAAGGGAAACGAAAAAGAGCTTGAGCCAATTCAGACGAAACGGCCTCATCAATATTTTTAAACTCTACCGAATTCTTAACTAACAATTTGTTTGAAACAAACTTCATCACATTCGGATTCGGAGTACTTTCTGCATATACAGATACTGGAACTTTTTTAGGTTGTTCTGCTTCAGAAATCACCTTTTTTCCACTATTTACAAAATCTGAAATTTGTTGAGTTACTTCATCTTTTACATCTTCCCATTCCACAATATTATATCGCTCTATAGCTATAAAATTTCCGGAAATATATACGGTTTTTACAAATGGTAGGTAAAACAGCTTTTGAGCCAACGGAGAAGGCTTTGCTTCATCAATATTTTTAAATTCAAAATTTTCTTTGGTTATAAATTCTGAAAATTCAAATTTGTAAATAGATGGATTTGAAGTAGGTATAGCTTGTATTGTTGTCATCTTTAAATTCTTTCTTAACAATGCAAATTTACTAAAGATAAAATCAATTTCCTTATATTTGGGTTTTATTTAGTACACCTTATATCAATATAATGAAAAAGATAGTCTTACTAATTGCTATTATAACCTTTATATCCTGTCAAAACAAAGAAACTCAACCGAATCAGGAAGTTATAGAAGTATTGCATGCGAAAGAGTTTGCAGCTCATATTGAAAACCCGGATGTTCAACTAATTGATGTACGAATGAAAAGTGAATTTGAGCAAGGACACATCAAAGGAGCAAAACACCATCACGTCTACGATAAAGATTTTAAAGAACAAGTTCGTTATTTAGATAAAGAAAAACCTATTTATCTCTATTGCAAGGCAGGTTCACGAAGTGAAGAAGCAGCCTTAGAACTCAAAAAAATGGGCTTTAAAAAAATATACGACCTCAAAGGAGGAATTTCTTCTTGGGAAGGAGAAATCGAGAAATAAAAAAAAACCGAACATCAGTTCGGTTTTTTTTATTATAATCGGTCAATAGCGTTTTGTAATCTTTTAATGGTTTCTTGCTGCCCGATTGTTTCGATTATTTGAAAGATATCGGGCCCTTTCATAGCTCCCACCAAACTAATTCGCAAAGGTTGCATTACTTTACCCATCGGGATTTCGTTATGAGTAATCCAGCTTTTAATACCTTTTTCTAATGCCTCTGCTTCAAATCTTGGAGAACTATTTAATATTGAAATAAGTTGCTGCATATAGCCTGGAGTTTCCTCTTTCCAGTTTTTCAGTGCTTTTTCGTCATATTCTGTAGGAGCTACAAAAAAGAAGTCTGACAATTCCCAAAAATCAGTAGTAAAATGAGCTCGTTCTTTAATTAAGGAAATTACTTTTGTAACATAATCCAAGTCTTTTTTTATACCTTTTTCTTCTAGTAAAGGAAGAAAAGTTTTGGCTAATGTTTGGTCTGATTGTTTAATGAGATACTGGTGATTAAACCATTTATTTTTTTCAGGGTCAAACTTGGCTCCTGCTTTACTTACTCGTGCTAAATCAAATTTTTCGACTAATTCGTCTAACGAATAAATCTCTTGATTTGTACCTTCATTCCATCCTAAAAGCGCTAAAAAATTAATTACTGCCTCCGGAAAAAAGCCTTTTTCTCTATATCCTATAGCGATTTCACCTGATTTTGGATCTTTCCATTCGAGCGGAAAAACAGGAAACCCTAATTTATCTCCGTCTCTTTTGGATAGTTTCCCGTTTCCGACAGGCTTTAAAATTAAAGGTAGATGCGCAAATTCTGGTGCTTTCCATCCAAAAGCTCGATATAACATAAAATGTAACGGAAGTGAAGGCAACCATTCTTCGCCTCTGATTACATGAGAGGTTTGTTGTAGATAATCGTCCACTATATTAGCCAAGTGATAAGTAGGCATTCCGTCTGACTTAAACAATACTTTATCGTCTAAAAGTGAGGTTTCGAATCGAACTTCTCCTCTAATAAGATCATTTAAAACCAATGTTTCATTAGTTGGAGTCTTGAAGCGAATTACATACGAATCTCCTTTCTGAATTCTTTGCTGAACTTCTTCTGTGGACAAAGCCAATGAAGTTTCTAATTGCTCTCTGATAGTATGATTGTATATAAAGGTGTTGCCTTCTGCTTCTGATTTTTTGCGAAGTTCGTCTAACTTTTCGGCCGAATCAAAAGCATAGTAAGCGTTACCGTTATCAATAAGCTGCTGTGCATATTCTTTATACAACAACTTTCTATCGCTTTGTCTATAAGGCGGAAATTTTTCGTTTTTACCGATAGTTTCATCAGGAGAAATACCTAACCATTCTAAAGATTCAAAAATGTATTGTTCAGCACCTTCCACAAAACGGGTTTGATCGGTATCTTCAATACGTAAATAAAACGTTCCATTATGTTTTTTTGCAAACAAATAATTAAACAAAGCAGTTCTTACTCCACCGATATGCAAAGGTCCTGTTGGGCTTGGTGCAAATCGTACTCTAACCTGTGACATTTTATATAATTTTTAGCAAAGATAGTTTCTTTATAAAAAAGAACAAGAAATAAAATCTCGTAGCGGGAAAATTATTGCAGTTGTTACTAAAGGAGATGTTCAGGTAAGAGAGTTGGCAGATCACGTGATTGAAATTCCTGAAACTTCTGATGCACTTTCTCCGATAGTTACTACTATTCCGTTGCAGTTATTGTCATATTATATAGCTGTATTGAGAGGTGCTAATGTTGACCAACCACGAAATTTGGCCAAGTCAGTTACAGTAGAATAAGTTATCAAAAATATAGAAAAAGGGTGAGGTGTTTTATAATCTCACCCTTTTTTATTAACTTATTGATTCTTAAAATTAAAGAAAGGGATTTTTATTTTGAGTAATTTCAAATTCTTCTTAAATCAGATTTTTTTGTTACGCACCCCCAAGAGTGTCTAATTAAATTTTTCCTATTTTTACGTTTTTGAAAAAATACATACAAATGCATAGTCCTCAAACTAATCGTTTTATTCTTATATTTTTTGTTCTTTCAGCTAATCTTACGCTCTTTGCACAGACAGACAAGCAGATAGATTCTCTCACAGCTATTCTTACTAAACAATCTTCTTCTGATACCCTGACAGTCAACAGAATGAATATGCTTGCTCGTGCTTTGGCTCAGAAAAGACAATTAGAGCTTGCCACAAGCTATGCCCAAAAAGCCATAAAAATATCGGAAAAACTGGATTTTAAAAACGGGGAAGCAGATGCCTATAACATTATCGGAATGGCTTATGCATTCAAAGGCGAGTACCCCGAGGCACTGAAAAATCTCACTATAGCCTTAAAAAAATGGGAAGAAACCGGAAATAAACCAGGTATTGCAGTTTCTTACATCCACATCGGGAATATTTATGAATCTCAAGGTAAATATCCCGAAGCACTGAAAAGTTTCTTCGCAGCCTTAAAAATATCAGAAAAAATCGGGAATAAACAAAGAATTGCAATGTCTTACAACTCCATCGGGATTGTTTATAGAAATCAAGGCAAGTACCCCGAAGCACTGAAAAATTACTTCGCAGCTTTAAAAATATTAGAAGAAATTGGAGATAAGCACGGAATTGCACTGGCTTACAACAACATCGGGATTGTTTATGACTATCAAGGCAAGTATTCCGAAGCATTGGAAAATCTCTTCTCAGCCTTAGAAATAAGGAAAGAAATCGAAGATAAACACGGAATTGTAGGCTCCTATAACAACATCGGGGTTGTTTATAACTATCAAGGCAAGTACCCCGAAGCATTAGAAAATTTCTTCGCAGCCTTAAAAATATTGGAAGAAATCGGGGGAAAATGGGAAATTGCAGGCACTTACAGCAATATCGGACTTGCAGAGTTTAACTTAAACCGACCTGCTTCTGCCAAAAAATACTACGAAAAAGCCTTAGCTATTCTCAAAGAAACAGAAGATAAAAGCTTTATTAGCGACATTTACTATAATTTAACATTAGCAGACAGTGCATTGGGTAATTATAAAAATGCTTACCAAAACTACAAACAGTACATCACCTATCGTGACAGTTTGATTAACGAAGAAAACGAAAAGAAAAGCCTGCAGGCATCTATGGACTACGAATACGAGAAAAAGGAGGCTGTTATCC
>Ga0209075_1003356_pt1 | contig 13407 bp, 10 predicted proteins | sample Stecom2011_FD_187523 | JGI IMG/M metagenome (GOLD analysis project Ga0209075, IMG submission 187523) | Agricultural soil microbial communities from Utah to study Nitrogen management - Steer compost 2011 (SPAdes) (version 2) | ecosystem: Environmental > Terrestrial > Soil > Agricultural land... | reverse complement strand
GGTCTTGAACGACGATGGCTGCGCCGCTCCTCCTCGACGATGCACAACATCGCCTCGTCGTCTCGACTTGCCATCCTCGCTCAATCCTCGCCGAGACTGCTCACGTATTTCCAGAACACTGCACTAGCGCGCCGCTGGCGCCGCCGCGCGCCCGCGCGGCGGCCTTCCAAAAGATAGTTTTTACATGACCGTAATAAAATTAGTACCGTCTCGACATCCAGCACGCATTGATGGCCGGTGGCGATGGTTGCGCGCAGTCTTGTGCATCGGCGCAATATGCGCGCTTGCCGGATGTGTGAGCACCCAGCAGCGCGGGGATCGTGCATTCAAGGCCGGTCAGTTTAGCGAGGCGCTCGACCACTATGAGCGCGCCATCGACGGCGGAGACCATTCCGCCGAAATCTACTCCAACGCCGCCCAGGCGGCCCTTCGAATCGGGGACTTCTCCCTGGCCGAGCGCTACTTTAACCGTGCGCTTCAAAATGGCGGTGGCGAGTCGGTTGCGCGCGAGTTGGCGGACTTTTATATCGCCACCAGCAACTATACCAAGGCCGTGCGGGTGCTGCAGACGGTGCTTGAAACCACCCAGGACCCGCAGACGATCTTTAATGATCTGGGCACCGCTCTGATGTATGCGGGCTCACCGCTCAACGCGGAGTCCTACCTTTTGGTGGCCCAGCAGATGAAACCCGATGATCCGGTTCCCTATGTCAATCTTGGGGTCCTATACGATAAGCATCTGCATAATTCCCGCCTGGCTTACGGTTTTTATAAGTGCTTTCTGGAACTCAGCCCGAACTCTCGCCAGAGCGGAAAGGTCCGGGCGCGTATAAGCCTGCTTGAGACGCGCTACAATCACGATTTTCCCGCGCGCTATGATGTGGCGTGCGCCCAACCCTACCAACCGGCGGCGGCCGGCGCCGGGGATCTCAAGCGCGAGGTGTCCCGACGCCTGGCTGATGAAGCCTTCGGGGACGATGATGAATCGGTGGAGCAACATGCTTCGGATGGCGCCGCATCGAACCCGGCTCAGCCATCCGAGCAGGGCTCGGGCGAAACCGGCGAGATCACAATCGACCGGGGTGTCGTCGATCCACTGCCACCTTCTACGCCAACCGGCGCCTCCGGCGCGGGTAGTCATGTACAGATTGCGACCCTTGCGGAAACGGCCTTCGCTAATCACAATCATCAGGAAGTGATTGAATTGCTGAAGAAGTTGCCCGTAGACGCGTTGACGACACGATTGATGGGGATTTACGGGCAATCGCTGTCGGCGGTCGGAGACTATGAGCGTGCTCGCCGCTGGCTTAGCGCCGCGGTTGCGGACGCCCCCGAGCCCGACACAGTCCTTGCGTTGTGGACGGCTTATCACCAGTTGAATAGAATCCCGGCGGCGCTTGCGTTATGTGAGCGATTTGCGGATAAATCGGGATATGGTGATTTTCTAAAGCAATGTGCATCAGTGGCGGAATCGCGCGACTTGACGACGCCGGCCGCGCCTTGATGAGCGATAATTTGGTCTCATTTGTGCGTCGCTTAGGCCCTTGGAGTCTGTATTTGGGGTAAGTGAGCGAGATTCGCAGCGAAAACGGAAGCCCCTATGAAGACTCAGTTTCATCAAAGTCTGCGCCGAGGCCTGGGGGCCACGACAACCGAAACGGTGCTCTTGCTTGTGCTGATCGCGATGGTGGTGATCGCCACGATCAAAGTGCTGGGAGGCAATATTGGGGGGAAGGTTGAGTTTGCCAATGACTCCGTGGGGGCGGTGAGCACCGAGGATAACGAGATGGAGCGACTTCGGGCAAATCAGCGCGAGGCCGAGGCAAAACGCGCGGCGCGCGCTGGTGGGGCATCAGAGACCGCCAGCTCCGAGCGTCCCGCTGGCGCAGGCGCGGGGGCGGCGGCTCAATCGAACGATCCTCGAGAACGCGCGGCGGCTTCCGCCCAATCGACAAGCGCGGTCGCGCCCAGCGGAGGTTGTGGCGGCGGATTTAACCCGTTCGTGATTCCAATCGCCCTCGGGTTACTCGGGTTGCTTGGGTATGTCGTCGTGAAATCACAAAAGGGGTAGCCATTGAAGCAGTCACCCCGGCCCCAAAATCCTGCGGGTAGCGAGCCAAAAGGTCTTCGAGCGCTGCTTGGATGGCCAACGCCCCTGGCGCTTATCTGGCTTCTGGTTCCGGTGGTTGGCGTGGCGCTTCGGCTGGGGTTATCCCCCATCGCGCCCCATGATTATTGGTGGTCGTTGGCCATGGGGAAACTTATCGCCACAAGCGGTGAGATCCCGCGCGAGAACCTCTTTCTCTATACGATTCCGGCCAATACTCCGTTTTTTGACCAGCCCTGGCTCGGGCAGTGGTTTATGGAGCGCTTGCTGGCGTATTTCGGGCACGCCGGCCCGCAGATTCTTCGCAATATCATGACGGTTTTGACCTGGGTGGCGCTGCTGGGCGTGGCGCTTCAGCGCGCGCGTGACCCACGCGTGGTCGGCGGGCTGGCGTTGCTCGCCGTTGCCGCGGGGGCGCCGGTTTTTGCGGTGCGCACCCAGATCTTTGCATTCCTGCCATTTATTGGCCTGCTGGCCGTGCTTTTTGGGGTCGCCGATACACGGTTAAGCCGGCGGTGGTTGCTGGCATTGGTGCCGCTGACGGCGCTGTGGGCGAACCTGCACGGGACGTTTATTCTGGTGCCGATTCTGGTCGGATTATGTGGCGGGGCGCTGGTCGCCGAGCACTGGCTTGAGGAGCGCAGGGTTGATTTTGGCGCGGCGCTGGGGTGGGGCGGCGCCGCGATTTTTACGGCGCTTGCGGCGCTGCTCAACCCGCGCGGCGCGGGCATCTATACCTATGTCTACCAGCTCACGGTGGTCTCGCCGATGTCGCAGAGCGTGAGTGAATGGCAACCTCCCGACATCACCACGGCCTACGGTGCGTTGGTGGTCGGGGTTCTGTTGGCCTGTCTCATTCTGCTCGCCCGCCAGCGCCGCCACCTAAGACTCTATGAGGTGGTGCTTTTTGCCGCGACCGCCTACCTCGCGGTCGGGTCGATTCGCCATATGTTCTGGTGGGCGGCGGTGATGCTGTTGGTCATTCCGCGCCCGCTTGGCCAGGCGCTGAACCTCGGTGCGTGGTGGAAGTCGACCACCACCCGCACCCAGGGCGTGCTGCACCTGGGCGCGGCGCTGCTGTTGGTGGGAAGTCTGGTACTCAGCCAACCTGGGCTGTGGGGGCATCGGGTAGGCGTGGAAGTCTTGAGCGGAACGGCTCGCCGCGCCGGGCCCGGCAAGGGACTGCTCGACCAGGATTCGCCCACTCAAATCATGCAGGGCTTGCTGCAAGACGGGTACCCCGGTCGCATCTTTCATAGCCAAAGCGTCGGCGGGTATCTGGCCTATGAATTGGGCACGCCGATTCCTCGCCAGGTCGCTTTTGTCGACCAGCGCATGGAGATGATTCCCCAGCCTATTTGGGATACGTATTTCGAACTTTCCGAAGCCGAAGATGGCTGGCGCGCCGTCCTGGATGAGTACGGAATTCGCACGCTTTTGCTCGCGCCGGCTGAGCAGGGCGCGCTTATTCGGGCGGTCCAGGAAGACCCGGATTGGGTCCTGGTTGCGGTCGACGAGGGGCATCTGCTCTTCTTTCGCGCCGATGAGCCAGCGCATCTTACTCGATGGCGCTCAAAACCCAGCGAAACATAAAAAACGCCCCACATAAAAAGACCAGATCGATGGCAATCATGGCGGCGAGCCAGGTCTGAACGCCGGCAAGCTCCCCTCCACCCATCAATAATCCGGTCGCCTTCACCCCGCCGATCAGCAGCGGCACGACCAGCGGAAAGAGCACCAGTGGCAGCAGTACGTCCTTTAAACTGCTATGCACCAGCATCGCCGAGATGAGCGTTCCGAGGATGGCAAATCCCAGCGTCCCGGCCCCCAAAATCAGCATAAACCAGCCGAAATGCGCGAAGATATCGACCGAAAATGCCAGGGCGAGCATCGGCACCAGCGCGGCCTCAAAGACCGCCATAAAGATGAGGTTTATCAGCAACTTCGCGCAGTATAGCGAGGTCTGAGTGCGCGGGATCAACGCCAGCGCGCGCAAGCACCCGCTTTCCTGCTCCTGGGCGAAGGTTCGCCCGATCGCGAGCATCCCCGAGAAGATGATTGCCACCCATAAGATCCCGGGAAATACCATCGCGACGGTTTCGTTGCGCTGGTAGAAGGCGAAGGTAAAAATGAGCATCAATAGCAGCGCAAACGAGGTGGTCGTCACCAGTGTTTCGCCGCTGCGCATCTCGCGGCGCAGGTCCTTTCGGACCAGCGCCGCCACCTGCCTGGCAAAGGATGGGTTCATGGTTTCGGGTCGCCGAACAAGAGGGGCGGTGGGGGAAGATTAGGCCTGGCAAGAAAGCAGCGAGCCGGCACAGAACGCGCCGGCTCGAGACTTGCGACCGCTCCGGCAAATCCGGTTTAGAACTGCAAGGCGGCGTTAATCAAGAAGGACCAGGTATTATACTCCTGGACGCGAAAGCGGTTGCCCGAGGAATCCAGGGTCGCGTTATAGGTCGGGTTGCGCTCCAGGGCGGCGTCCGGGCCGGTAAGGTCGACGGTATTATCCGGCGTGACTTCCTGGGCGTCCGAGGCGTCTCGCCCGGTGCGGGCGTTGGTCAGGAAGTGCTCCTGGCGATGCTTCAGGCTGACCAGCGCGTTGAGCTGGAAATATTTTGTCGGCTGCAGGTACACCCCCAGTTGGCCGGCGAAGGTCGCGTAATCCTCGACCGTCATCAGTCCGTCGGTCTGGAAGGGCGTATTTCCCGGGGTTGTGCTCAGGTCATAGGCGGCGTTTGGCGAGGCATTGCCCGGCTCCTGCACGATCCACGCGCAGGCGACGTCGGCCGGGTTGGTCAGGTTCCCACTGCCGTCAAATTGCGGCATGACCTGGTCGAGCGTCTTGCGATTGCACTCGCTATTGGCCAGGTGGTCAAAGAGGGGCGTATAATCGCGACCTTCGCTGACATATCCCATCGTAAAGCGCAGGTCGATCGCGTAGCGCGCGCCGGTCACGGCATCTTCGAAGGGGATAAACTCGGTGCCCACGGTGATATCGCCGCGCATCGGCGCGTTCTTGATCACCTGGCCATTATTTCCCGGATAGGACTTTCGCATCGGCGAATCGCTGGCGAGCAGCGGGAGGAAATACTCAAGGCCAAAATAGGGATTGATCCAGTCGAACTGTTTTGAGGAAGCGATCTTCCAGTGCAGAAGATGTTGTCCCTGGCCCACTGCGTCGTTGTCGGCGCGCTTAATCGGGGCGATCGGCATGGTATATTCCATGCCGAGCATCAAGGTCGCCTTGGTGTCGTCGCGCTGGTCATTAAACGGCGCCCAGCCCAGGCTGATGGAAGGGTCTGCGAAACCGGAGCGCTCGTAGCTTGTGCCGTCGTTAGCCAGGTCGAAATAGCGGTACATGCTGAAGCCATCAAACTCGCGCAGGTTGGCCCCGTTGGGGTTGCCGCGCGTGAAGACGTTTCTGGCGTCCGCGTTGACACGCTCATTGGACGGGTTGACCGACGAGTTCGTGGCGTCGACGCCCTCGGCATATTTCAGACTCGACGAGCTCCCGATGACATAGGGGACGTCGATGCGCAATTCCAGGTCTTTATAGAGCCCGGCGCGCAGCGCCAGATTAAAGGTGCTCTGGGTATATTCGTAGTCCATCTCGCGGTTATAGACCATCTGGGGCGACGCGCAGCGCCCCTGGCCTTCGACCAGTCGCGGATTGTTGAGGACCGCGGGTTCTCCTGCATAATCCGAGCGACTGGGCACGCAGGGCGCCTCGCGCGAGATCTTCGCGCTCGACATATCGTAGCGAAAGGAGGGTTCGAGGTTGAAATCGAAAGGATCGTAGGTCTCCTTTTCGAAATCGTCGAAATCATCGGCGGCATCGAGCAGATCGGTATACTCAGCCGCGTTTGCAGGCATCACCGGCAACGAAATGGCAATAGCCGTCGCGCAAAACAGGGAGGAACCAAGAAGAAAACGACGCATAAAACATCTCCTGCCGGCGCGTAAATCACGAACACTAATATTCAAAATTGCACCCAGAACAATAACCTAAAAAATCACCCGGATTGCTACCAGCAGCCCTATAGAGTGTCAAGTTTAGCAACGGACGGGCACTCGGGTAAAGCCTGCACTTCAAGCGGGCATACTTGAAAACGCGCGGAGCGCGAAGGGCAAATTGTCCACACTGCCAGTTCGGGGATGCGGGGAATGCACAAACCTGCAAGCACTGCAAATGGCAAACAAATTCATTGACAGAGTGCTATCCTATGTGGTTCAATTGGCGTGTTGAGTAACCTCGCCGAAAATTGGAGTTCTACACGTGGTTTCGCCATGTGTGATTCATTCTGACGAACTTCGGCATCAAGGCCCGATATCCGTATGTACGCGTCGTGTAGGCGACGCGTTTGCCCAGGCTTTCCTCCGCTTTAGACCTAGTTATCGTAGTATGAGTCGCGACGTCGAAAAATTATCGCCCGGGAGCATCCTCAAAAACGCGCGCCTCGCCTTAGGGCTGAGCCTGTCCGAAGTGGCGGCGATCTCGCGCATTACCCAAACCATGCTGGCCAATCTCGAAGCGAATCGCTTCAATGAGTATAGCGCCGATGTTTTCGTGCGTGGCCATTTGCGTGGATATGCCCGGGAATTGCACCTGGACCCAGAGGTCGTGATCCAGGCGTTTGAGCGCTATACCGGAATCCAGAGCAATTCGCGTGTCGAACTGCCGGAGCGGCGCGCCGCGGCGATCAAGACGATCTCGAAGGCCAAAAATAGCGCACGAAAACAGGTCGCGGGCTTCGGCTCTCAGATCACAAGAGTGACCCGTGGGCTTCAGCTTACGCATGTGGTCGCGCTCGGGTTGGTACTGGTTTTTTTGGTCGTCGTGGTCAACGTGGTCAATAGCAGCCGCGCCACCGCCAAGGACTCCGTCGAGTTCCCCACCGCTGGCGAAGAGCAGTGGGAGGTTGAGCAGGCCGCCCAGGAAACCCGCTGGGCGCTGGAGCAACCCGCCGAAATGGATAGCTCCGCGAAGAATAGCCTCGACGATATCAACTAAATCGCGCGTAACTTCGGTTACCTTTCAAAAGGCCGGCCGTCCCTGGGACCGCCGGCTTTTTTGTGTCTTCCAGCGCGCCCGCCCGCCGGGTTGCGCGCGCGCCACCATATTATCCCAGTATATCGCGGTGCAGCGTGACGCTGACCGGGCAGTGATCCGAACCCATGACCTCTGGGTGAATCTCGGCGGCCATCAAAAACTCCATCGCTCCCGGCGACGCCAGCACATAATCGATGCGCCAGCCCACATTGCGCGCCCGACAATTCCCCCGGTAGGTCCACCAGGTATAGTGCTCCGGCTCGTCGCAAAGATGGCGGAAGGTATCGGTCCACCCGGCGTCCAGCCATTGCTGAAAGGATGCGCGTTCCTCGGGGCGAAAACCGCTAACTTCCTGATTTGATTTGGGATTTGCAAGGTCGATGGCCTGGTGTGCGGTATTGAAATCCCCCATCACCAACAGCGGCTCGCCGCGCTCCAGCGCGGGTTGGAGCATTTCGCGCAGTCGGTCGTAGAACTCAAGTTTATAGGGAATGCGGCTCAGGTCCCGGTTGGTCCCGCTGCCATTTGGGAAGTAGACATTGACCACGGTCAACTTTCCGAAGCGCGCAATCTGGGTGCGCCCCTCACGGTCAAAGCGCTCATCGCCCATCGAGGTCGAGATTTCATCGAAGGGCTGGCGCGCATACAGGCCCACGCCGCTATAGCCCTTTTTGAAATCCGCCGGGAAAAAATGCGTATGCCACCCGTCGGGACGGCAGACCCCGGGCGAAAGTTGCTCTTCCAGCGCGCGAACCTCCTGCAGCCCCACGATATCGGCACCACTCGCTTCAAGCCAGTCGAGGTAGCCTTTTCGCGCGCACGCGCGAAGGCCGTTAACATTCCATGAATAGATTTTGAGAAGATGACTTGAGTCGGTCATTTTTGAAGGTCACTGCGGGGAAAATGAATAACGAAGAGCAAATGAAGATGCGCCAGAAACAACTTCCTTAGCTCGCGTGAACCGCCCCGAAGGTCAAGAGGCGTTCACGCGAGCTAAGGACTCGTCGGCGCGCCATGATTTAGAAGAATGATTTAGAAGAGATGGAATTCCCCCCGGGCAATCAACGCGAAGATATCCATGGCGACCGCGACGCTTATGTGGATCGCCACACCCAGCCAGATGCTGCGCGTATATAGGGAGAGCACGCCCAGGGCGATGCCCGCGATCACCGCGCCCAGGGTTTCGGGCATTGGTTTTCCAAAGTGGATCATGCAATAGGGGATGACCGAGATAAGCACCGAATACATGCCAAAGCGGCGTTTGGTTCCGTGAAGAAGGACGCCGCGATAGAAGAATTCCAGGCTCATAAACTGTATCGCGTAGGTGAGCTCCCAGACCAGGAAATCGCCGGGGCTTCGCCCGGCATCTTTATAGAAAGGATAGGTATGCTGGAAGCTATCGGTGAGCGACATAAGATAGACCGCGGGCAAGACGAGCAGGAAGAGCCCGACATAGATCCACCAGTGCTTCAGCGCGCCCGCCACGCTCAGTCCCATCTTGCCAAGGCGCTCGCCCATCACAAATTTGACGTAGAGCGCCGGCAGCACCAGGTAGCCAATAAACGTGCAACCCGACCAGTAGATCAGCCGGGCGAGGCGCGCGTATTCGCCGGTGCGGAAGGTATAGGTGATGCGCTCGCCGGCGTTATCGACGAGCAGTGACAGGGGCGCCTGCAGGGTTTGATAATTGCCCGAGCCGCCGAAATACTCCAGGAAGGTCAGCACGCAACATGCCAGCGCGACCAGCCCGATCAGGCGCCAGTCGATGCGGCGGCGGTTATGTGCAAGCCACTCAAAACTCTCGTTTTCGACCTGCTCGAAGGCGCTCATAAACTCGCCAGCCCAGCCGCGAAGCTTATTTTTGAGCCAGGACTGCGGTCTTTGAGAAGATTCGTTTTCAGAAGATGGCGTCATGCAATTCGACTCATGCGGGCGCGCGGGTGAGCGGCGGCGGCTGGAAGATTCGGGCGCGGCGCGGCGTTATTTCAACCAGCGCGCGCCCTGTGATTCGCAATTCAGGGATAAGCTGTTAGAAGTGAGATTGACAAGTTCGATTGCCCGATAAGCGTGGCGCAAACGCTTTTTATTATCTTCGCGTGTGATCAGATTATGCAGCCAACTTTTCGAAACCCCGCGCGTGAGAACGCCGCCGATTCCCCCCGCACCGTCGCCTTGCTTTCCCCGGAGCTTGCCAATCAGATTGCCGCAGGCGAGGTGGTCGAGCGGCCCGCGTCGGTGGTCAAGGAGCTGGTGGAGAATTGTCTGGACGCCGGGGCGCGGCGCATCGAGGTAGCGATCAAAGAGGGCGGGCGCGAGCTGATTCGGGTCGAAGACGACGGCTGCGGCATGCGCCGCGAGGATGTGCTGCGCGCGGTGGAGCGCCACGCGACCAGTAAAATCGCGCGCATCGAGGATCTTCAGGCCATCGGGACGCTCGGGTTTCGCGGCGAGGCATTGCCCTCGATCGGCTCGGTGGCGCGCCTTGAGATCTGCACCAAAACCCACGGCGAGGTGGAGGGGACGCGGGTGGTGATTGAGGGGGGCGTGGTCAAACGGGTGGAGGCCTGCGGGATGGCTGCCGGGACCGTGATTACCGTCCAGGACCTGTTTTTCAATACGCCCGCGCGCCTGAAGTTCTTGAAGTCGGCTTCCACCGAGAGTCGCCATATCACCGAGATGTTGGTGCGCATGGGGCTGAGTCGGCCGGATGTGCGTTTTTTGCTAAAAAAAGATGATAAGATTCGCCTTGATTTTCCCGCGGTCGATGACCTTAAAGATCGTGTCCTGGAGATCATGGGGCGCGAGGTCTATGACGACCTTTTCCCGACCTTTGAGTATCCGTCGATCAACGGGGTCATCGCGCGCGGGTATTACTCCAAACCCAGCCATTCCCAGCGCACCAGCAAGAATTTATACGCCTTCGTCAACGGGCGTTATGTGAGTGATTCGACCATTCGCGCGGCAATGAAGGGCGCGTATGGCACGACGATGGATCGCAGGCGTTATCCCTCGGCGGTGATCTTTGTGGACGTGCCCTTTGAGCTGGTCGATGTGAATGTGCATCCGGCCAAAACCGAGGTGCGCTTTCATGATACCGGCCCGATTTATCGCGCGGTATATCATGCCATCGCCGACGCGCTGGCCGAGGCGCCCTGGCTGGAGCGCGAGGGGCGAAAGGTCTATCAGATCAAGGATAATCAGAAGTTGAGCTGGGAGCCGCGTTCGGGCGCCGACGCGGGCGCAAAGGACGGTGATTATGAGGGCGCGTATTCAAGAGGTGCCGACTCGATGGTGAAGCCTGCGATGGCGAGTTTCGAGCCGCTCAATGCGCGCCACCGCAAGATGTCGGAGTTGCAGGGGCGCGGGTTTGAGCCGGCGGCGCGCGGCGAGGTGGCGTCGCCGTTTTTCTCGGGTGAGCCGGGCATGCAGCGCGGGTTTTCGGCGCGCGGCGTGTCGCCTTTGGCCGAGCCGCCGCGCATCGGGCTGGGCGAAATCGGCACGGAGCCGCCCGAGCAGGGCGCGGGCGGCAATGCCTATTTTTCGTCGCTCAAGGTCATTGGCCAGTTTAAACGCCAGTATATTGTCTGCGAAGATGCCTCCGGGATGATCATTATCGACCAGCACGCGGCGCATGAGCGCATCGGGTTTGAGCGGCTGCGAAAACTCTACGCCACCGAGCATAAGCAGACCCAGCCGCTGCTCTTTCCATTGCGCATGGAGTTCGACGCGCTGCGTGCCGACGCGCTGGAGGAGAACCTCGATTTCTTTGAGAAAGCAGGCTTTGAGATCGAGCATTTTGGCGGGCAATCCTGGGCGCTAAAAGCCGTGCCGGCGGTGCTCCAAAAGGCCAAGCACGAGCGCCTGATCAAAGACGCGATCGACGACCTGGGCACGGTCGGGCGCTCGGAGCGAGTGGCCGAGGAGATGGACGCGGTCTTAAGCCGCATGGCGTGTCATTCGGTGGTGCGCGGGCCGACGCCGCTGGGGCTCGATGAGTGCGAAGCCCTGCTGGTTCAGATGGACGAGATTGACTTCAAGGCCAACTGCCCGCACGGGCGCCCGGTATATTATCGCATCCCGCTGATGGAGCTGGAGGAGTGTTTTGAGCGGCGCTGAGCTGCGCCCAAATTGACGCTGTGGCGGCGTCAACCTGGGCGCAGATAACTTCATTTTGCTTCGTCAGCGCCGAGGTCCGGCGCCGCGCCTTTGGTGTGAGGTTCGCCGTCGATATCAAGGCCCGCCTCGCCAACCGAAACTCCCTTATCGATCGCGTCGCTCGCCCCATCGGCGAGGTGAAAATCGAGGCTTGAGGCATCGACGAAATAGCTCGCGTCGATGCCTTCTTTGTTGTGTTCCACCTGTCCGGAGGCGCCGTTTCGCACGGTGATACGCCGGGTAAGATTATTGCGAATATCGACGTCGGTATTGGCGAAACGGTAGTCGATGGAGCTGAAGAATTCGGTGGCAGCGTCGCTCGAGTAGACGGTATTATGATAGACCCGGGCGCCGCGGGCCTGGGCGAGCTCGATGCCGGTGTCGAACCAGGGGATATCGGCGAAGATGACGTTGTTGCGGATGATCCCGTCATAATGGCCGATATGGCTAATGCCGGGATAGGGGTCGTCGGCGAAGTCACGACTTTGGCCGGATTGAACCAGCCCAAACCCAATGCCGCGCGCGCAGTTGACGATGAGGTTATTCTCCACGAGTGTGTCGCGCGAGGACTTCCAGAAGTGGATCGCATGCTCTGCGAGCCCCTCACCGGCGCAGTAGATGCCGTGAAATTCGTTATTTCGCACCACCCAGCCCTGGGCGGAATGGACATCGATGCCGCCGGTATAGCAGCCTCCCGGGTTGCGCTCGACGTTGGGGCGCCCGGCGTCGGTCAGCTCGAAATACGAGCATTCGATGCGCCCGGTGTCGACCCAGGCGCTGCGCGTCGAGTTGGAGTTGACCTTCACAAATTGCTCGCCGCCGTCGATCAGGCGCAGCCCGTAGAGCACGGTTCCGGTGACGTCGGTGCCCGCGCTGCCGGGGGTAATGTGGACGGGATGATCGACGGCGCGTTGGATCGTGATATGCGCCAGCGTGACGTCTGAGGCGGTGATAAACGCGGCTTCGAGGGCCGTATAATTGGCGTCGATGATCACGCGGGTCGCATCATCGGAGGCCGAGCGAAGGGTGACGCCGGGGGTGCGAAATCGCAGCGGTGCGCCCAACATATAGGTGCCGTCCTCGAGCAAGATGGTCGTGCCAGTGGGGGCGTTGAGCACGATCTCGGGCAGATCGCCGACTTCTTCGGGCGTCACGCGCACTTCATTTCCGCCGCTGGCCGGCAGCGGCGTGCAGGTGTGCCGGTCGGTTACTTCGTCCGTATCGGTGTCATCTTCTGTGTCGGGTGATGGCCGGGTATCCGGTGAGGGCTGAGCGTCAGCGTCAGCGTCGGATATCGTGGTTATATCCTCTTCTGCCGACGCGTCCGCGGCGCCCTGGCTTAAGGTATCTGCGCCGGACGCATCATGGGTATTCTCGCCAGGGCGCTCGGAATCCTCGGAGCAACCGGCGAAGATAACCAGGGCGATGATAAGTGAGCCGAGTTTTTTCATGGATAGATCGCTTAAAGATGCGTAAGTAATTGGGGACGTCCCAGGTGGCGCGCCTCATTTTGGAAGTGGCAATGCTTATCGCACAACCAAGATCCGAATAAAAGGATTATCCCCGGCGGCGCGCTCGGATGTGTGAGCGGGTGCACCCTTGAAGCCGAGCATTTTACGTTATGGACATCTCAAATATCTCGACCCACGGCCTGCCTAGAATCATCGTTCTGGGCGGGCCGACCGCGGTGGGGAAGACACGATTTTCGTTCGCCCTGGCCGAGGCCTTCGGCGCCGAGATCGTCAATTATGATAGCGTCCAATTATACCGAAAACTCGATATCGGCAGCGCCAAACCGAGCGCTGCGGAGCGCGCGCGCGTGCCGCACCATCTTTTTGATGTGCTCGACCCCGATGAGCCGTGCAATGTGGCCGATTATCTGGCGATGGCGCGCGAGACGATCGCGGAGATTGTGGGGCGCGGAAAGGTTCCGCTGCTGGTCGGCGGTACGGGGATGTATGCGCGGATTTTGGTGCATGGGATCTTCGAGGCGCCGCCGGCCGACCCCGCGATTCGCGAGCGCCACCGCCTGCTCGTCGCCGCCCACGGTGAGGCGCATCTGCACGCGATGCTCGCCGAGGTGGACCCGGAG
>Ga0209075_1003354_pt1 | contig 13410 bp, 8 predicted proteins | sample Stecom2011_FD_187523 | JGI IMG/M metagenome (GOLD analysis project Ga0209075, IMG submission 187523) | Agricultural soil microbial communities from Utah to study Nitrogen management - Steer compost 2011 (SPAdes) (version 2) | ecosystem: Environmental > Terrestrial > Soil > Agricultural land... | reverse complement strand
TTATTATACGAGAAGGCGATACAGAAGAGAGTATAAAAAAGAGATTTGACGAAATATCAAACGTTTTAAAAGATTTAGGATTAGACACTACAGTTCATTTGACATCAGCTTTTAACGAATTGAAAGGAACACAACTAGATAACTTCTTTAGAAAAACAGCAGATGAAACAATCTCTCTAAGCATGGCTATACAGAAAACTCGTAGTGGCATTGTGTCTGCAACCAATGAATATCAAAATGCAGTTAGAGGTCTTGATTCTGCATATAAACAGCTTGCAGAAGGTCAAGAATTGTCTTCATTTCAAATTCTTGATTTGATTGGAAACTATCCAGAATTGACAAAACATTTAGAAGTCCATAATGGTGCTATAAAAATCTCCCAAGATGCAATTATGGAATTAGCAAAAGTAAAAGAAAAAGAATTTAAACGTGACTTAGAGATTAAGAAAACACAAGCTTTAGAAGCTAAAAAGAAAGCAGAAGCAGAGATTAAAGAAATATTAAGGGAAGCAAAAGCACACAAGTTACTTAATGATTTAAAGACCAAATCTGCAAAACAAGCAATAGAACCAGAACTTGCAGAAGCAAGAAGAAAAATGTTCTCTGCTAGTGACGTAAAAGAAAGAATGAAAGGTCTAAGTGAACTAGAGCAACTTGTTGAAACAAGGAAAATTCTAGAGGGACTGGAAGAACTTAATGGAGAAATTAATGCCATAGAAAAATTATTAAGTACAGATTTTTCTTCAAGTCTAGGAAACCTATCTGGTGGTGCAAAAAACTCTTCTAAATCTCTTCAAGATGCTGTATATGTTGCAGATGAATATAATTTAACAATGAACAGGCTAAACGCCACTATATCAAAACTTCAAGCGATTCAAGAAAGATATCCTAGTTATTCCAAACAGTATATTAATGCTGTTAATCAAGAAATTGAAGCAACTAAACAAAAGAAAAGAGCAATAGATGCAGAAATAGCTTCTTTACAAAAGCAAATTAATACTAGAAAAATAGAACAAAAAGGATTAATCTCTATCAGTAAAGAGGATAACAAAACAGCTAGAGCAAGACATGCGGAAATTCAACAACAAATTGACAATGCTCGCTCTGAGTTGTGGAATTTACAGTCAGAAGCAGAACAAGTTCAAAATAGAATTTTAGAATTAAATTACAATTTAATAAGTGCAAATAGATTCTATTATGAGAATCAAAGAAAATCTCTAGATGATGACATTGAGTATGTAGAGTATTCAATGGAATTATATAGAGAGGGTTCTAATGCATTTAACACATATGCTCAAGAGAAAATGAAGTATTTAAAAACTTTAAAAACGTTCCATGAACAAGAGTTAGAATATTTAGAAAGAGAAAAGATTGCTAACAAAGACTTGACAGCATCTCAAAGAGTAGAGTTAAATGCTATGATTCGTGAGGCAAGAATTGCTGTAACTAGTGCAAGAAAAGAAATTAGAGAATTCCAACAAGAGTTAGATGAAATTGAAATTAAGAGTATTGTAGAAAAATTTGACAGAGAAGCAAAAGATTACGCTAATGCAATAGAAGATATCAGAAATCAGATTGAATATGATATCGGAGAAGAAAGTTATCCAGAACAGATTGAAGCAATGAGAAGAATCTTGTCTCTCACAAAAGGTCAAAACTCAGCTATCAAACGAAATATTGCACAGCTAGAGCAAATGAGAGAGAGATATAAGGACAATCACGAGCTTGTTAAAATGATAACAGATGAATTAGAAGACTGGAGAAAAGAGCTAAGAGACTCCAATACAGAAATTAAAAGCGTAAACAAAGAAATTAAGAATATGTATCAAGACTTGGCAGACGAAATCGTTGATATATATAAAGAACAATTAGAATTAATTAGAGAGGCAGAAGAAAAACACTTTGAAGAGTCTAAGAGAAAACATGACAAGGCACATAAAGACAGAATTGATGCTTTGAGAAGAGAGTTAGAAATGCTTCGAAAAATCTATAACGAAAAAATAGAAATGATTGAGAGAGAAGAATCTACTAGAACATTTAATAGAGATATTGATGAAATGAGAAAAGAAGCAGATGAATTACAAAAGTCTATTAATAGATTGAGTATGGATGACTCGTTTGAAGCACTGTCTAAGAGAAGTGAATTAGAAAAACAATTAGCTAAGGTTAATATGGAAATAGCAGAACGTCAACATCAAAGAGAAATTGAGCTAAGAAAACAAAGCCTAGAAGATGATTTGAAAGCAGAAGAAGAACGTATAGAAGGATTAATTGATGAGTATGAAAGAGACTATCAAAAATTCTCTGAAAACGAAGAAAAGAAAAGAAAAAAAAGATTAGAAGAATTAGAAAACCAAATTAATGATGAAAGAAAATTTGCTAAGATAAGAGAACAAGTCATGGAAGGAAACTTTGAAAACTTAGCAGACCTTCTAAGAGGTTGGTCTGATGAAGTGTCTGGAGAAATGTCATATCTTGGTGAAGTAATCACTAGAAACTTTACTATGAAGGTTGAAGATGCAATTAGGTCTTTAACAGCATTGAAAAACTTTAATATTGGCTCATTCTCAAGTATAGGTCTAGTAGAAGAAACCACAATAAACGACTACAATCCAAGCGAAACAGCAAAATCTGGAGGAAATAAATTAAGCGAAGCAGACTACAAGCTGTTAGCAGGTAAATTTTTAACAGATGAATTGACAAAATATATTACAAGAAGTTCTCAAGGTACAGAATTAAGAAAAAAAGCTCATGAACTTGCAGACGAAGCAAGAAGTAGTGGCTCAAAATTAGACCCAGATAAAAGTAAAGGATTTAATGAAGTGTTTAAGGAATTAACAGATGAAGAAAAAGTATTGTTTGCTAAGTACATGAGAGAATATATTCTTCAAATTATAAAATCTCCAGAACTCATTAATGCGTTGAAAGACATTACAGACGAGATAGCATCTACTGCGAGAGCATCTATTGGAAATAGTAGTCTATGGAGTAGTAGTTCTTTCTTAGAGTCTTTAAGAAAGTATCTGACTGGATTCAGTAGCGGAGGATATATTGGTAAAACGAAAAGAGGAAGTGCTTTAGTAAAAGTACATGACGAAGAGTTAATCATAGACAAGCACAACACTCAAAGTTTGAAAGAATTCTTAGGGACAGACAACATAGGTAATGCTATATCGAAAAAAATAAAAGATATTATTAACATAGATAATGTAGCTAAGAATTTAAGCAACTTATTTAAAGCCCCTACGTTGACTCCTGTTGTTGAGGGAGGAAGTGGAGAAGTAGTTCAACATACAGAAGAATATAACATTGACATATTTATTGAAAACATGAGTGGTGATAGAGACTCTGTAGACTTATTTAGTGACCAAGTTGTTACTAAGCTTAAGAAGAGTAGAGGAGGTAGATTCTACTAATGTTAGAGGGGATACACTTTGTATATGATGGAATCAAGTCAGTAGACATGGGATTACTGAATTGTAAAATCAAGGGAGGAATGTTTGAAGAAGCATTCCTCCCTTCAAGAAAAATAAAAGAGCATCAAATTTCTGGCAATAATGTTCCATATTTTCAATCAATTGAGTACGAACCACTAGAGTTTGATTTAACTTTTGCGTTTGAGTATAAATATGATGAACAAAAGATAAGAGAAGTTGCCAGATGGCTGTGTCAAGATTACTACAAGCCTTTTTATACAGTAGATAATCCAAATAGGATTTTCTACTGTATTTTAGTTGATGATTCAAAATTGGTACACAATGGTCTAAAAGAAGGATATATAGAATTAACTTTTAGATGCGATAGTCCTTATGCCTATCAACCTAGAACTATTAAGCAAAATATGAAATTTAACCAAGATAAATTGTTTAAAACTTTTTCAGAAAATGACTTTAGTGGTGGAACAAAGAGTAATATTGATATAAATGAGTATGGAGAAATAGAGATAAGTGCAAAAAACATTACTTGGCTAAGTTATACAGGAATGAAGTGGAGTGATATATAATGAGATATTCTGACAAGCATAATTTTCATTTACCAGAAGTACATGATGATGTATTAGATTCTATTGAGAAATATGCACAGAACTTTGAGAACATTGATGAATTGATAGATGAAATAGTTCCAAATCTAGAAATCCACTTAATTGAGGGAAAAACATATAATAGTGGTAAAAAGATTTGGAATAAAGTCCCAACTGTTGGAGATTATGTAGGTTGGGTAAATATACGAACAGGTGTTCATGCACCAAAGTGGAGTCCAAATCAAAAGTATAGTATAGGAGATTTAGTTGTTCCAGATATAAATAATGGGCATTATTATCAGTGCATTACAGAAGGAACTAGTAGCCCTCTAGAGCCAAACTTTCCTTTAACATCTGGAGATGAGATTGAAGACTTGAAGAATATTACCTTTTGGCAACCATCAACAGTTTATAGTGTTGGAGATATTGTAAGAGAAAACGCAGGGGATAAAGAGTATTTTTATCAATGTATTGTGGAAGGAACTTCTGGTGAAGAAGAGCCTTCTTGGGTAAAAATTGAAGGAACAACTATTGTAGATGGTTCTGTAAGTTGGTATGTTTACAAAACTGTCAAATGGAAAGAAATGGGACAAGCTAGTGAATTTAGACCATTTGGTAAAATAGATTAGGAGATGAGAGTATGACAACTTGGTTAGAATTGTATGGCTCTCAAGCTGTTTACGAGTCAGATGTTATTGATATTTCATCTGACTTTGAATACTATGTAAACGATTTAAGGCTAAATTATGATGAAAATGATGGATTTGTAAAAGTTGAATTAAGGATTACACATGATGACGGATTTACTTGGTCAGATTGGGTAGATGTCCAGTCTAGCTTTTATCACGATATGTTTTATACTAATGACATTAAATTAAATCATACAAAAATGCAGTATAGAGTTGTTATGAACTTACTGAAAAAGGGCATAAGTCCAGTATTTAGGTCGTTTGAAATAGATTTGTATGGTGCATTTAAAATAAATAACACAGGAGATTTATCATGTCTACCAGAGATTTGGTTAAAGAAAACCAATGGTGCAGGAGATATTCATTTAATAAATGAAACTACTGGACAAGAGGTAGTACTTGAAAATATTAGCAATAACGAGACAGTGTATATTGACTGTTACAACAAAGATATAATGACAGACCTTCCTATGACGTATAGATATGATAATCATAATGAAGAGTTTTTAGAATTACAAATAGGAGAGAATGTAATAACTGGCTATGGAGATTTTGAATTTGTTGTTCGTCACGAGTTTAGAGTTCTTCAAGGGTAAAAAGGAGTGAGTTGATGGTTAATCTTAATCTTGGTCAAATAGATTTAAATAAAAAGCCAGTCAAGCCAGTACTAAATCTATGTAAACCTAATAGAACTACAATATCAATGCTTGGAGAAGCATATGATGTAAAACTTGAAGTAGCTTTAGGACAATTAAGTGAATTGAGTTTTAAACTCCCTGTTTATAGAGATATTCACCATAAGCTTATGAGAAATAAAAATTTCGACATTATCAAGGGTAGGTATCAAATTAGATTAAAACTAGGAAATTACGAAGAATTTTTTATCATTAATAGTGTCGAAAGAGTAGACAGTAAGAGAAGTGAATATTTAGAAGTAAAAGCTCTATCACTTGGACTTGAATTAAACGATAAGATTATCAGAGGGTATAATGTAATTTCGTACAACGCTAAGGAAATTTTAGACGACATTCTAAAAGATACTTTGTGGACAATAAAATATATAGATTCTGAGTTTTTAACAAGATATAGACAGATGGATATTGCTTCCAGTACAGTTCTAGAAGTTATATTTGAGGTAGGAAAAACATTCAATGCATTAGTTGTATTTGATACTATAAATAGAACAATTAGCTTACACAGACCAGAAGATGTTGGAACAGACAGAGGATTTAGTATTAGTTATGGTAAATATTTGGATGGATTAAACCAAGAAGAGAACCACGAAGAAGTCATAACAAGGTTAAAAATGTATGGGAAAGAAGAAATTAGTATCCATGAAGTAAATCCATCTGGTCAGCCATATATTGAAGATTTTAACTACTTTATTTATCCATATAAGGAGACTAGAAATTATAGTAGTGAATCTTTTACTGGCTCACAGATGAAGAATGACTGGAATATTGTTGGTCTTCCTTCTGATTGGTCTTTAACCCCATCTGGAGACCTAAAATTATCTTCAAACAGTATGTCTATGAACATTATTTATGACAAGGATAGAATGTCTGAAAAAAATATAAAAGTAACAGCTACATTTAAGCCAGTAGATGATGAAAACGAATTTGGTATTGTATTCAAATATGTAGATGATTTAAACTATTATTATTTATCATATTCTTCATATCTCACTGACAGTAACAATCTCAAGCTTTATAAAGTAAAGAATGGAGTAAAAACAGAGGTAGCAAGTTCCAATGAAGTTTTAGGATGGAATAAAAATGAAGAATATATAATGTCCATAGAGTGCGACAATAGATTGATAAAAGCTTGGATAGATAATGTTCTGTTAATTAATTTTGTTGATAATGAAGATGTATTAGGCTCTTATGGATTTTATGGATATAGTCAAAGATTTGAGTTGTATGATGTCAATGTTGATTATTTAAATTACACTATTGAAAGTCATAGTGAGTATATGTCAGATGAGTTGTGTCATCACTTATTGAAGTATGAAGACTTTATAAAAGAAAATGAGACTGTGTTTGAAAACCTTAGAAATCAGAGAAAAGTTCATGAAAACCATAAAGCTATTCTAGATGGAGAGTTATTTAATTTAAATACAGAGTTAAAAATATTACTAGATGAGAGAGATGTTTTAAACACTAGAATTGCAAAGAAAGAAGACGAAATTGATAGAGCAGATAACAGATTCTTGCCAAAAGAAGACTTATACAATGAAAGGGATTCTTTAGTTGCACAAAGAGATAATGTACTTATTGAAATTGAAAACAAAGAGATTGAAATTGACAACAAAGAAAATGAAATAATTACTGTTCAATCATTAATTGACGAAGTTGATGATAAAATTAGATTATTCAGAATTAAGATTGACGTTAAAAATCATTTCCCAAAATGGATTTTAGATGAAAGAAATCAATACATCATTGAAAAAGAATGGCAAGATACAAATATAGAAAATCCAGAAGACTTACTAAATGAAGGCAAAAAGGTATTTGAGGAATATAGACAAGAAAAGATTCAATTAAAAATAGATGTCGTAAACTTCTTAGATATGGTTTCAGAACAAAGAAACTGGGATAAATTGAATCTTGGAGATACCTTTGGTATAGAGCATGAAAGATTAAAAATAAAATATAAAGCAAAAATAACTGAGATTGTTTATGATTTTGAAAAAGGTAAAATAGACATAGTAATTAGTAATGTAAAAGATTTATACTCTAATAAAAGTAAATATCTAGAAATGCTTTATAAGTCTTATGGAACATCAACAAAAGTCAACATTAAAGATTGGGAATGGAACTTATCTAGAGAAAATAATGGAATGATAAATGAAATTATTAACAATTTTTGGGATGCAAATAAGAACGCTATCATTGGTGCAAAAGACCAAGTTATTGAAGTGTCAGATAGAGGATTAATTATTCGAGACCCTAATGACCCAAGCACATATCTAGTTGGATTAAACTCAATGATTGCCATTACCAATGATGGTGGTAATACTTGGAAACATGCGATAACTTCTGAGGGCATAGTTGGTGAGTATATTTACGGAAAAGTCTTCATGGGAGTAAATTTAGCAATCGAAGATGAAAGTGGAATTCTAAAGTTTCAAGGCTCAAAAGGAGAAATCTTTGACAGAGATGGAACACTAGTAATGAAGCTAGGTCTTGTAGATGAAAATAGTATGTGTGGAGAAGCTTTCGGAATGTGGGCTTTCAATGACATCACAAGAGTCAAAATAGATGACTGTGAAGGATTTGTAATTGATAGAGCTAACCCGTCAGAGCTAGATGGATGGGAAAAAGTTCTATGGGCAAATACAGATGGAACATTATATGCACATGACCTAGTTGCTAGTAGTTTAAAAATTGTCCATGAAAAAGATTGGAATAAAGAAATTTTAAATGCTGAGACAGGATATTTTGATGTTGGATGGTTTCAGAACATTGTAAAAGATGGAAAACTTACAACAGATGAAAAATATCAATTAATAACAGAGCTTCATAGAATTTATTCTGGATATAAATTACTGCTGTCACAAGCAGACAAATATCAAAGAGTTCATAGAGATAACATTGTAAATTGGAATGGACAATTTAACACTTCTACTCAATCATTTCCTACAACTCCTAGTGATATTGATAGGTATAGTACTATTCCATTAACAAATGCCTATATTGAGCTAATGGAATACATGAAGTCTTATATTGGCATAACTTCCGTAAATCCTCATGACCCTTTGACTATTAATAGTGAAGACCCTATAAATGAGATAACTCAAGAGGTATTGCCAGATAGGGCTACATTTATTTTAAAGTTTAAAAACTATTATGATGAAGCAGACAAGTTGAGAAACGCCATAGAAGATGCAATTGTATATCAAGGTATCAGTATGGGTACAAATTACAATAACGTTTATATGAGCGACTATGGTTTTATTGCTGTAAGAAATGATGGAAGGTATAGAGCTTTCTTAAATGCCACAAATGGACTTGCACTTCAAAAATGGGAAAATGGAATGTGGACAAATAAGCTATTTGCCACACTTGGAGACCCAATGTGGGAAGATGGAACACTGTATGCAGAAGGTCTAGTTACCCATAATTTACGCATTGTAAGAGCTAATATGAGTGATGCAATAACATTTGATTGGTATGATGGAATCACTATTTATGGTGAGAATGGTGAAGAAATTAGGCTTAATGCAAATGAAGCAATTTCTATTTGGACAAATAATGATAAAAAGTTCTGGGTCGGCACAGATGGCAGATTATATGCAAAAGATATAACAACTCATGGACTTAAAATAGTTGATGGAGAGCTTGGAGAAAGAATTATTTTAGACCAAGAAAATGGAATAACAATAAATGGATTTAGTGGAGAGCAAATTAGATTAAATGCAAACGAAGGTATTGCAATAACTGTTAATGGAGAAAAGAGATTTTGGATTGGGAATGATGGATTGCTATATGCCAAAAAGTTAATTATAACAGAAGAATATGACACAGGAATATTCGACTATGTTTCTGGAAGCTATATCTCTGATTTAACAGTAAATAAATTGAGAACGCTCAATGACTCATCACCTGCTGACCATGTATGGATTGCAGATAACTTTATTAAAATATTAACAGGTGGAGCTAATGATACTGCACAAGAGAAGTTTACATTAATGACCACAGATGGTGGTCAGAATATATATTCTGCTTATGGTGCAGGAGACCAATATGGAAACGACAGAGGTTATATAACAAAAGATAGTGATTATTTTATCTTTAAATACACTGGAATGGATGGTCAAGATAGAAAACTATCTATGAGAGATTCAGAGGTTGATTCAATATTACTAGAAACACCTCACAGAATGAGACTTAGAGGAGAAAAATTAATAAGAATTGAAGTTGATTCAAGTAACTATATCGAGATTAGTCCAAATGGAGTAAAAATCGTTGGTTCTAGAATTGACTTAAACTAAGGGGTGATTTCATGGCAGGAGTATCAGTCATTGGTCACAAAATAGCACAAACGTTAAAAAATCAATCATATACTCAAAGGATTTACGACCCATGTAAGTATTGGGACTCTGAGTTGGGTTGTATTGGTGGATACGACTACCCTACTGGATATCACGATAAAAAGGTAAATGGGACTATCAGCACTGGTAGTTCCAATGTTTATGTTAATGGTATAGCTGTTGGATTTAATGGAAGTTCTACACAGGAAAGATGTGAGTGGAATGGAACTCCACCATATTATTACAGTGGAGGAAATCTACATTCAAGTGCAACTGGCTCTGTGATAAGTGGAAACAATAATAATGTTTTTGCTAATGGTAAATCACTGGCTTGCATAGGCTCTTCTGTAAATAATCACGAAGGTCAAATTACTACAATAGAAGAAGGTAGTTCAAATGTATTTGTTGGAGGATAATTTTAAGGAGGTGAGATGATGCCATATACTGATTACGGTTATCTTGACCCTCTCCATATAGTATGGAGAAAAGGAACACCAGAAGACCCCTACACAGATAGAATTGAATATATTGTAGTTGCTAATCAGACTGTTATTCTATCTGAGATACCAGATAAAGTATTCCGAGTTAGAATACATGGAATGAAAGAAATTAGTTATGAAAACTTTACTACAGTAGGGATTAAATCAGATGAATTTTATGTAAATTACTCAACTGGTGTTATATTTTTCCATAAAGATAAGGAAGCAGAAACATTAACTATAAGATATAAAGGAAGAGGTTTTATTCAATATCCTGCTGACAGGATTTATCACAAAGATAAGATTAATAATGTAGTAAAGTCTTTGTCAAATATTATTGACGAATCAAACCAAAAATTAAATTTAGCAGAGATAAAGATTAAAGAAGTAGAGAAAGTTATTGGAAGAGCTGAGGAAAAAATAGAGGAAACTCAGAAAGCTACTGATAATGCTAAAAAGGCAACAGAAGAAGCTGAGGTAGCGACAGACAAAGCTCTAGATGCCTATGAAACTACGAGACTTGTTTTTAAACAATATGTAGATACGTATAATGATATTTTAACAACCTATCCAAATCCAGAGATTGGTTGGACAGTGCAAGTCTATGACACTGGAATTAGATACAGGTGGGATGGCATTGATTGGGTGGCAATTGAAGCTCTTGGAGGGAATGTTCCAAAAGTTTCAGAACATGTAGATGGATTAATGCACAAAGAAGATTATATAAAATTAAAAGATATTAGTAGTGACACAGATGTAAGAACAATTGTTTTTGTGTGCCCTCAAGACATCATTGGTGGAGTTCAAGACCCTCACATAATTTTCCCACATGATGGAGAAATATTAGAAGTTATAGCTTACGTATCTACTATTGGAATGAATGACACAGAAATTGAAGTTCAGTATTCTGACGATTTTATAACTTGGAACAATTTAACTGACAATCCAATAAAAATTGTTGGAGGAAGTTTTAGAGATACAGGTTTGCATAACTTAACGACAATTAGAGTTGATAGTGGAACTGTATTTAGACTAAATGTTCCTACCCACATGTCAGATGCTTTAAATCTTCAAGTGAATATTAAAATAAAAATAGATTAAGGAAAGAGGTAGTGAAAATATGAGTAATTTAGCACCAATTGTAAGTTGGTACGAAGGTACTAATGAAAAAATTAATGAAGTTACTACAACTGTAAACTATGGGGTAGTTGATGCCGATAGTGCATCCGTAATCAAAACATTCTTTATTTGGAATAATCGTGGAGGAACAGAAGATTGTTCAAAAATGGAAGAGGTTGTATTTACAACTCGTGACAGACAGGGTGGAACAGGTGATACAGCAGGGAACATTGTAGAAGCTGTTAGAGATAACTGGTTTCATGTAAGAAATGACTCATTGAATGAAACAGCATTTACTCCAGTAGGTAAGGGTGGAGTAGGAACAGTGAATCCATCTGGCGTTCATCCACTTGGAACTACTGGTAAAACTACAAATCCTAATTACTTTGATGCAAAAACTTGGTCAGATGGAATGGCTGTGACATTAGGAGAGTATATTAAGCCAACTGAGGAAAATGGATATATTTATAAAGTTACAACAGCAGGTGTCACAGGAGATACAGAGCCTGTATGGTCTACAGTTGAGGGTCAAACAGTTATTGATAATACTGTGGCGTATGAAGTTGTTCAAGTAGAAAAACAACCTGCTACACAAGAAATTCTTGGATTAGCAAACAATACGCTTGACGATGGAAGTAACGCACACCTAGCAGGTGGAAACTTTGTTCAAATTTCAGTTTATGCAGAAGTACCAATTACTGCTAGTGCGGGTCGAAACCAGTTAGTTCAAAGGGTTTCGTACCGTTACGTTTAATCAATAAATGAGGTTCTCACGAACTTCGCAAAGGTTCGCACAGCGTTTCGTACCGTTACGTTTAATCAATAAAATACTATAAAAATTATGATTTAATGAGTAGACATAAAATGTCTACTCATTTTTTATTGCACTTAAAATAGTAAAAAGTACCAATATGACTCAATACAATGAGGAGGAAAATGAGTATGTTATTTTCTACAGCAAACAATTTACAGGCGATTGACATTCCATTTAACTGGAACGCAGATTATTATGATGGAACTTTCTACTCGGAATACGATTTTAAGACACATGAAAGAAATGATTTTTATTTAATTGATAGAAAGAAAGTTGTTCGTTTTGGATTATTTGGAATGGGTATGAAATTTTTCTTTGAAATGGCAGATGGTTCTTTCAACCTAAAAGGTAGAAGGATTGACATAGAATATCATACAGATGATGGTAAAATTTACTATCTTACAAATAATAGGAGTCCTAAAGATTTAATAACCTACAAACAAGCTTATACAAGTTTATCGCCCAATAACTTTGGTGTTCAAAAATCATATATAGAATCAATTAATTTTGGTTACAAAACAAAAATGGCAATAGAAGATATTAATTTATTCTTCCAAGCAGTTGTTTGTTTGCCATTTAATAGTAGACCATACATTGAAGTGAAAATGACTTCAAATAAAAGTCTTAATGGATTTATTGTGTTTAAGTCAAAAGGTGTTGAAGTAGAGCGTTTTAGAGCATGTTTAGAAGAAAATAGGGCGGGTCAAATAAATTGGACAATTAAATAGGCGAAATGAGGTGAAAGAATGGATATAGTCGGTGGAGTTGTAGAAAAAAAGAAAATAGGATTACCGTTAGGCTCTTCTGGTGGTACTTTTTATAATACTTATTATGACAATACAGATAATTCAATTAAATTAAATGTTGCTAAATTAGATGGGAGTGGTAATTCAGTATATGAAGAAGAAGGGTACTGGATTTCAGATAAAATAAATCTACAAGACAAATTTAAAGATTATGAAAAAATTTTTACTACACATGTGGATAGTGGAAGTTCTCATATTGCTATACAGACAAGGACTTCTTCCGATGGTATTAATTGGGATGATTGGACTCCAATTGCGATGGATGGAACAATTCAATCAGAGACAAAGCAATATATTCAAGTTAAGATAATTTTTTATGCAGGATTTGTAACAGATGTATATTTAATATCTGATTTTAATGATGAAGATGCAAAAAATTTATTTGAAGACAATACATTTATAGATACTGCTAACGGTTTAAGATTGAAACGTGAATATGAGTTTGATATG
>Ga0209075_1003353_pt1 | contig 13412 bp, 7 predicted proteins | sample Stecom2011_FD_187523 | JGI IMG/M metagenome (GOLD analysis project Ga0209075, IMG submission 187523) | Agricultural soil microbial communities from Utah to study Nitrogen management - Steer compost 2011 (SPAdes) (version 2) | ecosystem: Environmental > Terrestrial > Soil > Agricultural land... | reverse complement strand
GTTATGCTAAAAGTTTAGGTGTAGATTTAGATAATTTAGTATTATCTCAGCCGGATACAGGTGAACAAGCATTAGATATTGCAGAAGCATTAATTAAAAGTGGATCCATCGATATGATTGTAATTGACTCTGTTGCAGCATTAGTACCAGAAGCAGAAATTGCTGGAGATATGTCAGCAAATCACGTTGGATTACAAGCACGTATGATGTCACAAGCCATGCGTAAAATGAGTGGTGTTATCTCCAAATCCAATGTTGTAGCAATCTTTATTAATCAAATTAGAGAAAAAGTTGGAATTATGTTTGGTAATCCTGAAACCACACCAGGTGGACGTGCACTTAAATTCTTCTCATCTGTTCGTTTAGAAATTAGACGTGCAGAAGCAATAAAAAATGGTAGTGATATGATTGGTATACGTTCAAACGTTAAAGTGGTTAAATCAAAAGTAGCACCACCGTTAAAAATTGCATCTATCGATATTATGTATGGCAGTGGTATTTCACGCAGTGGTGAAGTACTAGACTTGGCAGTTGCTTTAGACTTAATTAATAAAAGTGGTGCATGGTATAACATTGGCGAGGAAAAACTTGGTCAAGGCCGCGATAATGCGAAGCAATATTTAGAAGAAAAACCAGAGCTGTTAAATGAATTAGAAAAGAAAGTTAGAACGCATTATAATTTAAAATAAATTGTTTGTTTCACAAACATTAACAATATTGATAAAAGTGGTGAATCTATCACCACTTTTTATTTATATAATCTATAATAGATATTGAACTATAATTTGTGAGGCCAATAATGATTAACATAATAAGAAAAACCGGATGGTTTATAAAAAAAGAGTGGAAGAGCTATACAATGATGTTGATTTACTTAATCATGATTGCTGTATTAGCGCTAACACCTGCGTATGTATTAGGTATTGCTATTGATGTGATTGTATCCAAGGGATTAACTTGGGAAAGTTTGTCGTTTATTGTTGGTGCTTTAATCTTGATACCAATTGTTCGTTATTTGACATCTTTTATTTATAATTATACATCGTCTAAAACGGCTCAAAAACTAGCTTTTGAGTTTAGAAAAATATACTTAAAGAAGCTTTTTGAGATGGATGCCGAGTTTTATGAAAGATTTCAAAAAGGGGATTTGATTTCTAGAGCTACCGCAGATTTAGATATGATTACTGTAGCTGCAACTTCTGTATTAGAAGGTATTATTTTTAATGTTGGAATTATTATGTTTGCCATTGGTGTTATGGCTTTTACGATTTCTTGGGAACTTACATTAATCTCTGTTACGATCATGCCAATTGGTATATCCTTACTTAATAGAATTCGTATGAGTAAGCGAAGTTATGTGAAAGTTCATCGTGAGATCTATGCAAGCATGACTGAAAAAATATTAGAGTCTGTAGAAGGTCAAAAAACGATACGTGCCTATGTGCAAGAAGAAAATGACTTAAATGAGCAACATAAAGCTATAGAAAAGGATATACGCTCATGGCGCTATATCATTAACTATGAAAACAAACTTGCACCATTGTTTGAGTCTGTTTATGCGATTGCTTATATTTTAGCATTTGTTTTTGGTGCGTTTTTTATTATCAATCAACAAATGACGTTAGGACAACTTATAATCTTTATTTCTTATATTGGTATATTGTATGGTCCGATTATTTCTATATCCGGTGTTTTTCAACATATTAACAATGCAACTGTTGCAATCGACCGTTTTGATGAGATTATGCAAGTTGATCCTCAAGTTAAAAATGAAGATATTCCAGAACCAATTATTGATTTTAAAACCATTGAGTTTAAAAATGTCACATTTAAGTATCCACTGGATGAAAGACTGACCTTAGAAGATATTAATTTAACTATCAAAAAAGGTCAAACCATAGGCGTTGTAGGTCCAACAGGTTCTGGTAAGTCTACATTGGTGCGTCAATTATTACGTGAGTTTAATGTGACAGGTGGCGATATTTATATTGATAATAAGAATATTAAACGTTATAACATTAAAGGTTTAAGAACAATAGTTGGTTATGTACCTCAAACGCATATGTTGTTTAGAAGAAAAGTGACTGAAAATATATTAATTGGAAAACCAGAGGCGAGTATTGATCAATTAAATTTAGCGATTAAAATAGCTGATTTTGAAAAAGATATTGGGTTTTTAACAAACGGGTTACAGACACGTGTTGGTGAAGGTGGTACAACTTTATCCGGTGGACAAAAACAAAGGTTGTCTATTGCTCGTGCAATTATTAGAGACCCTGAGATATTAATTTTAGATGATTCATTATCTGCAGTTGATGCAAATACTGAAGAAACAATTTTAAGACAACTAAAAACATATCGTTCAGGTAATACGAATATTATTGTTGCACACAGGTTTTCAGCGATTCGGGATGCTGATCAGATTATTGTTATGGATCAAGGACGAATTGTTGAAATTGGTAGACATGATGAATTGATTCAAAATGATGGTTGGTATAAAGCACAATATGACCAACAAATGAAGATGAAATAGGTGTAGTATGAAACAATTTAAAAAAGTTTGGCGTTATATTAGACGCTATAAAAAGTTATTAACTATTTCAATCATTAGTATGCTTATTGTTCAAGTTCTTGGATTACTTGCACCCTTAATTGTACGCTCAATTTTAGATGATCAGTTAGTCGGTGTGACCAAACAGTGGTATGAGACAACAGATAGCTCTAAAGTAGCCTATAATGGCCGTTTTTATACACAAAGCGAGGTGAGTGATGCACCCTTAACAATTGTTATTGTTAATGGTAAATATTTAGCCATATATGATGAAATCATCATTGGTAATCAAACCTATATAGAAAACTCATCTACATCAGGTATCTTGCGTGTGACTGCACTTGATAATCAATTTATTGAGTATGATGCACAAGTTTTAACAGGTGGTGAGGTGAGTCGTTTTTATTCACCATTCTTGCAACCGATTATTATACTATTGTCCTTATTGATTGCACGTTATGCTTTCCACATACTGTTTTTATTCATTCAGCGTATAACTACCGCCTATATTACAACCAATGTCGTAAGAGATGCTAGAATGGATGCTGTACGTGCGCTCCAAAATATGCCAATGTCATATTTTGAATATGAACCAGCAGGTAAAATAGCTAACCGAATTATTACCGATGTCAATGGTATGATCAATTTGTTTTCTACATTGATGAATTTAGTATTTAACTCATTTTTATCGGTCATCTTTGCCTATATTGGTATGTTCTATTTAGATTCTAAATTAGCATTGTTCACATTTATATTATTCCCACTAATTTATGTATGGCTTAAAGTATTTATTCGTAATTTAAATGAAATTGCACAAAAGGTATCAGAATCTGCATCAATGATTACAGCGCAGCTAAATGAAATAATTAACGGAATTAATGTGCTACAGATATTCAATTATCAAGATCAAACGGAAAAAGAGTTTGAGATCACTTCAAACATCTTTAGAAGTGAGCAATTAAAAGAACAACGACTACATTTAACAATTGGTTGGAATATGATTAGGTTACTTGGATTTTTAGTGACTGCATTCATTATTGCTTATTTTGGTTTCCAAAGTTTAACAGTTGCCACCTATGTGATGTCAGCAGGTACAATTTATGCATATAATGACTATTTATCTAGACTTATGGAACCTGTTTCGATATTATTTAGAGAGTTTGGAAATTTACAGCTAGCATTAGTTCGTACGGATAGAATATTTACAATAATTGATGCAGACCAGGAAGATGATAGTTTTGAGGTTATTGATCGATTTAAAGGGCATATAGAATTCAAAAATATTACGTTTGCATATGTTAAAGATGCACCAGTTCTAAAAAATGTCAGTTTAAATATTGATGAAGGTTCGATGGTTGGTATTGTAGGGCATACCGGCAGTGGTAAATCAACAATGATTAACCTACTGTTAAGATTCTATGATTTTAAAGATGGCGATTCTGGTCAAATTTATATAGATGGTATTGATATTGATACGTATAGTAAAAGAACTTATAGAAATCATATTGGTTTAATTTTACAAGATCCGATGATTTATAAAGGAACGATTGCGAGCAATATAAAGTTTGGTCAAGATGTTCTTGATGAAAAAGTAGAACAGGTTTTACGCGAAATTGGTGGTGGACCATTAATTGATAAACTACCGGAAGGTATACATCAACCACTATTACGTGGTGGGAGTAACTTATCGGTTGGTGAAAAACAGTTGATTAGCTTTGCAAGAGCAGTGCTTCATGATCCTGCAATTCTGATTATGGATGAGGCAACAGCAAATATTGATACAGAAACAGAAGGCATGATTCAAACAGCTTTAAACAAGGTTAAACTTGGTCGTACCACGATTGTTATTGCGCATAGACTATCTACAATTAAACATGCAGATAAGATTGTTGTACTAGATAATGGTTATAAAGTAGAAGAAGGCACACATGATGAATTACTTGCTATTGATAACAAATATGCCCATATATACAAGTCCCAAATGAATGTAAAAATTGAAACTGTATAACAAAAATCCCTAACCTTATAACGGTTAGGGATGCTTTTATGATTCTTGATTTTCTGCTTCAGTTATTTCATCGGTTACAGTTGTAGGTGTAATATCACCTAAATATGTTCTAAAATAATGTGTAACGGTTTCTTCTTGATCAAGTGCAAGTTCAACATGATATTCTAATTCTACATATAAATATGGATCTGTTACATTAACAAACCATAATGGAGATTGTGGTAGCACATGATTAAATGATATTTTGCGGTTTGTTCCAAAAGTTGTTGTCATTGGTACAGTTGTTACATTTGATTTTGCATTTATCCAATCTGTTTGGATGATAAATTTAGCAGAAATCTCATGTACATGTTTACCGGTTTTGACTGTTTGGCGTACTTTAAATGTGTAGTGTCCATCTGTGTCATCATAATATTCGGGGATTAAGTAATCGATGAGTTTGATTTGAATAATGACCTCATTTGTTTCAAGATTAATGATTTGATGATTTGTTTCAGCTTCTAATGTGATATAAGTTGATTGAAAATAGGAAGTTGTATTGCCATCAAAATCTACATTCTTATACTTTAGATAATCGCCTACATATAGTGCAATAACAAAGATGACTGGGATAAGTACAATGAAGGAAAACAGAATAATTTTTAATCGATATTTTAGTAACCATCTTCCAAATTTAGATTGTGGTTCATGTTTAGGTAGCATAGATGTATTTCTCCTTATAACGTTTACTCAAAAGATATTATACTATAAAATGTGCAAACTTTGAAATGTTTCGGTACATTTCTTTTGTTATTGTATGCAAATAATGTAATTCATGGTGATAATTAAAATATGGATGTAATTTACTGTATCGATGAAGGCGTTTTTCATTGACTAAGTCACTGAATCAAGTTATAATAAATTAAGTACAATATGTACGAAACTAATTTTTGATTAATACTTAAATTAAAAGTTAAAACTAAATATGGAGGTTTGAAGAGATGTTTAACATAATGTTTAATGTTGACACTCCTGCATTAATTACCTTCATTTTGCTAATCGTCATTGGCGCTCTAGCGGGTGCTTTGGTGGGTTACTTTATTCGCGTAGCTCAACATGAGAAAAGTTTACGTCAAGCTAAAGAAGTAGCTGAGCGTATTGTTGAAGACGGAAAAAAAGAAGCTGATAGAACTAAAAGAGAGATGGTTTTTGAGGCTAAACAAGAAATTTTAACGTTACGTAAAGAATTTGATGAAGATATAAAAGATCGTCGTCAAATCGTCATTAATCTTGAAGAGAAAGCATCCCAACGTGAGAATGCTTTAAACCAAAGATCACAATATTTAGATAAACGTGAAATCGGTCTGGACGCTAAAGAAGAAAGACATAACGAACGTAAAGAACAACTTGATATCCAATATAGCAAAGTGGAAGAATTAGTAAAGGAACAAGAGCAAAAACTCAGTTCTATTTCAGCATTGTCAAAAGAGCAAGCTAGTGACCTGATAATGGCACAAGTAAGAGATTCTATCTCAAATGAAATTGCAGCATATATCCGTGATGAGGAAGATAAAGCAAAATCAATTGCTCAAAATAAGAGTAAAGAACTCTTAGCACTTGCGATGCAAAAATACGCAGCTGAAACAACATCTGAACGCACAGTTACAGTTGTTGAAATACCAAATGAGGACATGAAAGGTCGTATCATTGGTAAAGAAGGTAGAAACATTAGATCACTTGAGGCTCTCACTGGGGTAGATCTAATTATTGATGACACACCTGAAGCAGTCGTTTTATCGGGGTTTGACCCAGTTAGAAGAGAAGTTGCTAAACGTGCATTAACAATTTTAGTTCAAGATGGTAGAATTCATCCGGGACGTATTGAAGAAGTTGTAGAACGTGCTAGAACAGAGATTGATATGTTCATTCGTGAAGCAGGTGAAGAAGCCGTATTTAAAACAGGTGTAGGTAAAGTACATCCTGATATTATTAAACTTTTAGGACGTATGACCTTTAGAACTTCTTATGGACAAAACGTGCTAAAGCACTCAATTGAAGTTGCATTCCTAGCAGGAAAGTTAGCAGCTGAAATAGGCGAAAATGAAATGCTTGCACGTCGTGCAGGATTATTCCATGACATTGGTAAAGCAATCGACCATGAAGTTGAAGGTTCACACGTTACTATTGGTGTTGAATTAATGTCACGTTATAAAGAACCAAAAGAAGTGATTGATGCCATCGCATCTCACCATGGTGATAGCGAACCGGAATCAATTATTGCAGTCTTAGTTGCAGCAGCAGATGCTTTAAGTGCTGCGCGCCCAGGTGCACGCTCTGAATCGATGGATTCTTATATGAAACGTTTAACACAATTAGAAGATCTATCTAATGAAGTTGAAGGTGTCGATAAAGCGTATGCTATTCAAGCTGGACGTGAAGTACGTGTTATGGTTATGCCAGATAAGATTGATGATTTAGGTATTATCAATATTGCACGCACAATTAAAGAAAAAATTGAAGCTCAAATGACGTATCCTGGAACAATTAAAGTGACAGTCATCCGTGAAAAACGTGCTTCAGATGTTGCAAAATAAAAATTATAAAGAATAAAGAGGCAATTTTGCCTCTTTTTCTTATATAATGGATTTATGAAAATATTATTTATAGGTGATATCTATGGTGATCCTGGTATAGATTACTTGTTAGAAAATATCACGCAACTTAGACAAACATACCAACCTAATTTAATCATAGCAAACGCTGAAAATGCAGCAAATGGTCGTGGCATCAATAAAAAAATATATAAAAAACTGATGCAAGCAGGTATTAGCCTATTAACTATGGGTAACCATACATGGAAAAATGCTGAACTAAAAACATTTATATCAGAGGCCAACATTATACGCCCAATAAATGATCATTCTAATTTGGGTAGTGGTTTTAAAGTTATTAACTTTAATGGGCAAAGAGTATTGGTGATCAATGCACTGGGTAAAGCATTTATGAATGATGAATATGATGAGCCTTACAAAATGGTTAAAGCTATATTAGAAAGTGAAACTTATGACTATTCATTTTTAGATTTTCACGCAGAAACAACATCAGAAAAAGTTGCTATGGCATACTTTTTAGATGGTTTGGTGGATGTTGTTGTTGGTACACATACGCATGTACAAACAAATGATGAACGTCTTTTACCTAATGGAACGTTATTTTTAACCGATGTTGGTATGACAGGGCCACTAGAAGGTGTGATTGGCGTTAAGAAAGAAATAATAATTGATAGGTTTGTTCATGGAGAAAGTCGACCAAATGAAGTGGCTTTAGGTAGACGCCAGTTAAATGCTTGTTTAATTACCTTAAGCCCAAATAAAAAAATAGAAAAGATTCACATTGAAGAACCGATAAGGCTTTTGTAAATGTTATATTAAAGCAATTTCAACTTGTTTGACAACAACGAATCATTTGTTTTTATAAAATGTTATATGATATAATAAAAGTAATCATAATGATGAGGGGGAAAATCGTATGGCGATATTTAATAAAGAGGGCATGCTAGTTACCAAAAAGGGTAAAAATCAAGTCGATGAATTGGTTGGCAAGTTAAGTTTCGTATCAGAAACTTATTTAGTTAACTTTTTACAAGTGATTGGTTTAAGCATTCCGCGTAAACTACGTATGAAGGTTTTAACAGAAGTATTAAAAGACTCTGTTAAACATACCATCGAAGAGCGTAAGTCATTAGCAGATGAAATGGGTTATAGACTAACTTGGTTTAGTAAGTTTACTGATACGCAATTAGTTAATTTACTTGAATGGTATAAATCACCATCTTTAGGTAACCACTACTTAGTAGGATTTTGGAAAGATTTACTAAACTTTATGGTCCTAAAAGGTGTTGGTGATAGTGATTTAGAACGCTTGTTTAAAGAGGCTGAAGCCGCTGAAAAGGCAGGTAAAAGACCAACAACCAAATCATTTAATAAAGCACTTGATGCTGTTTTATATGATGAAGCAGGTGAAATTGATGGGGTTACCCAAGAACAATTTAGACCGGTAACTTATAAAGCGACCACCTTAACTGAACTGAGATTAATTGGTGATAAGTTTCATGCACCGATTCCTAAACGTCTAAAGAAAAGCGAAATGCTCCAAGTAATTTTAGATAAATTAAAAGAGCGTGAAGCGTTAACTCCGGAACTTGAAAAAAAGTTAAAGACTCAAAATATTATTTTACTAGAAAGATTTGCTAAAGATCATGATATCAAGGTTTCTACTGAACTTAAAAAAGAAGAAATCATTGAATTCATTCTATCCAATGCAGAAGAAACAAAATCAAGTTATTTTGTTCCGCAGTCACAAGAAGTTTATGAAAACTTAGATGAACCCGTGGTTAAAAAAGTTGAGCCAAAACCGGAACCAAAACCAGAAATAAAACCAGAGCCTAAACCAATTGTTATTGAAAAAGTTGTTGATACAACACCAAATGTTATTGTCAATGCAGAACAAATTGATTATAGACCACAACTAGATAAACTAGCTGAGGCATTTAATAAATTGGCAATGAGTTTTGAACAAAAAGAGTTTTCAATTAAAGTTGAAAATAATCATGTTATGCCAGAACCGGTTGTGCAAGCAGAAAAACCACAACAAATTCAACAAGTAGAACAAGTGACACCAAGACCACAAGCAGATAAACCGCAGAATATGATGGTTGGTCAAGAGATGTTAATTCAAGAACTATTAAAAGAAGATGACTCTGATGCACCTGAACTGGATCCACATACAGATTTAAACCTTGATGGAGATACACCAAAAACAATCTTTAGATATAAAAAACGTTTAGGTGTATTGGCTGCATGCTTTGCACTCATATTTGCAGCAGCGTTTGCTTGGGTCGCACTACTAGCTTTAGGCTACTTAATTGCACCATTCTTGATAGAAGCTAACCAAATGTATGCTGATTTAGATGAACTGACTCAAATGATTGTAACTTATGGATCAATTGCATTTGCAGTGATTAACCTCTATGCATGCTTAAGATTATTAATGAATCCTAAGAAGAAAGAACTTATCGTTATTGGATCACTGACTACATTAACAGGTGTATTGATTACTGGATTACTAGTATTTGGATCGATTGGTAAAGAAGTTAAAAAAACAGAAAAATCAGAAACAAATGAAACGGTTAGATTAGCTGAAGCAATAGAAAAAATAAATAAGCCGGAAAAGGATAAACGCGTTAAAAAATCAGGTGGCTTTATTAAATTTATTGTTGCACTGCTACTGATTGTCTTATTAGCATTTGTGGCACTTTATGCAATTTGGCGTTTAGACTTTACATATGGTTATGAAAACATACCATTTATAGGAGAAATTCTAAGAGATAGCATTATTGAACCGCTATTTGGATCAGCACATAATTTATCCGCATAACGAGCGTTTATTTAAGGAAGTAACCATGGCAGACATTACAAAATATACTCCAATGATGCAACAATATTTAAAAATTAAAGAAGACTACGCGGATGCGATAGTCTTTTTTAGACTTGGTGATTTCTATGAAATGTTTTTCGATGATGCAATTGTTGCATCAAAAGTTTTAGAAATCGCTTTAACAAAAAAAGAAGCAGGACAGACAGTACCAATGTGTGGTGTACCGCATCATGCAGCGAAGGTGTATATTCAAAAGCTAATAACTAAAGGCTTTAAAATTGCAATTGTTGAACAAACAACAGAAGCTGGTAAAGGTTTGGTTGAACGTGAAGTCGTTCAACTGATTACACCAGGTATGATCATTGATGATGATATATTACCTAAAAATGAATATAATTTTATAGGGTCTGTTGCTTTATCTGAATTCGGGTATATTTTAAGTTATGCAGATATTTCAACAGGTGATACTTTTATCTTAAATGGTTTATCTAAACAAGCTCTGATTGATGAGGTTAGTAATTTAAAGCTAAAAGAAATTGTTTTGACCAATACATCCGATCAATTCTTAGTAAATTATTTTAAACAAAACAATATATTAATCTCCATTTTCTCAAATCAAAGTATCACAAATACACGTATGGTTAAAAATTTAGAGCTTAAATCGTTAAAAGAGGCTGGGTCTTTACTGATCAATTATTTAGAACAAGCCTCAAAACTTGAGTTATCACACTTAATACCTTTTGAAAGTGTTGTCGTTGACCAATATATGCGTCTTGATCGTCAAGTGTTAGAACATTTAGAGTTAACTGGATCATTAAGTGGTAACACGACATCCACATTGATAAACTGGATAGATAAAACACGAACTTCGATGGGATCTAGATTACTTAGATATGAGTTGACACATCCGTTAAAGCATAAAGAGCAACTTGAAAAAAGATATGATTATATTGAAGCTTTTACCAATTTTGAACCAAGAAGTCAACTTGAATCAATTCTTGAACAAGTATATGATGTCAACCGGTTGGTTGGACGTATTTCTAGTAATCAAACACACGCTAGAGATTTGGTTCAATTAAAAATAACTTTAGGGTTAATACCTGAGTTTAAACAAGCATTAACACTATATAAAGAACCTCTAATCGATCAACTCAATAGCCAAATTAATACGTTTGATACCTTATATAATATGTTAAATAAAGCACTTGTTGATGAACCGCCACTTACAATTAAAGAAGGTGGTATCATCAAAGATGGTTATGATCAAACGCTAGATACCTATAGAAGTATTGCAAAAAATGGTGATCAATGGTTAGAAGATTTTGAGTTAGCAGAAAAAGAAAAAACGGGTATAAAAAATTTAAAGGTCGGTTATAACCGTGTTTTTGGTTACTATATAGAGGTTTCTAAAGGTAACTTACCACTCATTCAAGATGATTTTGGTTATATCAGAAAACAAACGCTTGCCAATGGTGAACGATATATTACAGAGGATTTAAAGATTGCTGAAAGTAAAATTTTAACAGCGAAGGATAAAGCCGATAAATTAGAATATGAACTTTTTACAAAAATTAAAGATGAAACAAAAAGCTATACGCATGATTTACAAATTTTAAGTCAGATTATGGCATCCATTGATAAATATATTAGTTTATCTAAAGTTGCAGAGATGTATCAATATGTACGACCTAAACTAAATTTAAACCGTATGGTTGACATTGAAAATGGTCGGCATCCTGTTGTGGAACGTCATGTGGAGTTTATTAAAAACCATATTCATATGAAACCAAATGAAACATTTATATTAACTGGTCCTAACATGAGTGGTAAATCGACATATATGCGTATGTTTGCAGTTATTGTTGTGATGGCTCAAACAGGAATGTTTGTTCCAGCAAGTGCTGCGAATATCCCAATATATGATGCAATATTTACACGTATTGGATCTAGCGATGATATATCAGGCGGTAAATCAACGTTTATGGTTGAAATGGTTGAGGCGAATGATGCCTTAACTTATGCGACACAAAATTCACTGATTTTGTTTGATGAAATTGGTCGTGGTACAGCTACATATGATGGACTTGCGCTTGCCCAAGCAATGATTGAGTATGTTCATACCCAAATTAAGGCGCAAATGATGTTTTCTACGCACTATCATGAACTTACTAAATTAGCGCAAAAGCATGACCTTATAACCAATCTTCATGTAAAGGCCATTGAACAGAAAGATCACATGGTGTTTTTGCATCAAGTTGAACTGGGTTCATCTGATAAATCATACGGTATTCAAGTTGCAGCACTTGCACATTTACCAGATCCTGTTATTAAACGTGCAAAATATTTACTTAAACAGTTAGAAAAAGATGGCAAAGGTATTGACCATAATTTATTTATGTTTGAAGAAACTGTTGAATTAGGGACGATTATTCCACATGATGTTCAAGATTTATTGAATCAATTAAATGACATTGATATTGACCAAATGACACCACTAGATGCTTTGGTTAAATTAAAATATCTACAATCATTAAGTAAAGATAAAAATAAGGATTAGTTTATGAAAAATATAGCCATTATGGATATGGCACTAGCAAATACGATTGCTGCTGGTGAAGTGGTAGAAAGACCGGCATCAGTAGTTAAAGAACTTGTTGAAAATGCAATTGATGCAGATGCTAAGAATATCCATATTGAAGTCAATAACATGGGTTTAGAATCGATCATCGTTACTGATGATGGTTTTGGTATGTCTAAAGAAGACTTACATAAAGCATTTTTAAGACATGCAACATCAAAGATATTTAAGGTTAGTGACTTAAACGATATTCGGTCCCTTGGGTTTAGAGGCGAAGCACTACCTTCTATTTTATCCGTATCTAAAATAGAAATTATGTCACGTACAGCTTCAGGAGATGGTTATTACTTAAAATTTACTGATTCTAAAGTTGTCGATGAAGGTGTTGCTGTATTAAATCAGGGTACTAAAATTATTGTTAAAGAACTGTTTTATAATACACCAGCACGTTTTAAATATATGAAATCAGAGTATGCAGAGAAAAATGCAGTCACTGAAATTTTTGATAAACTTTCATTATCACATCCTAATATTAGCTTTAAATTATTGATGGATGGTAAACTTTATAAATCAACTTTGGGCAATGGTCAAATGAATCAACTCATAGAAGCCATCTATGGTAACAAAACAACTGAAGGTATGAAAGTATTAAACACCAATATTGGTAAAATAAAAGTAGATGCTTATTTAATTGACCCAAAATTTGTTCGTTCAAGACGTAATGATATAAATATATTTATAAATCATAGATATATTAAAAACTATGTGATTAGTCAAAGTATTATTGATGGATATCAAACATTTTTAATGACTAATAAGTATCCGATGTGTTTACTTTATTTAACCATAGATCCAAGTTT
>Ga0209075_1003352_pt1 | contig 13416 bp, 7 predicted proteins | sample Stecom2011_FD_187523 | JGI IMG/M metagenome (GOLD analysis project Ga0209075, IMG submission 187523) | Agricultural soil microbial communities from Utah to study Nitrogen management - Steer compost 2011 (SPAdes) (version 2) | ecosystem: Environmental > Terrestrial > Soil > Agricultural land... | reverse complement strand
GCAAGCGACAGCAACGAAAGAGCGATTAAAACAGGCTGCCCTGGGCATTTACCTGCAACACTTCGTTGCTTTCGGCATACCACAGGTAGGCTGCTGTTTTGGGATAGCCCATGCTTTGCAAGAGCTGCATATAGCTGCGCACCTGAGCATGGTGGGCCGGATGTTTTTGTTGCCCGAACTTGTAATCTACCACCACCACTTCTCCCTGGCGAATCATTACCCGGTCGGGCCGCCGAATTTTAGCGGACAGAATGGCTGCTTCGGTTTTTATGGTATAGCTGCCGTTGAACCAGGTCTGCACCTGTGGGTGTTGTAAAAAGTGTTGTACTTTTTGTCGCAGCATTTCTTCCTCTGAACCTTCAATCCATCCTTCCAGCCGCATACGGGTCAGAGCCGGCTCCAGGTCTGCACTGGTCTCTATTTGTTCGAACAGACGGTGCATGAGGGTGCCGTGATTGATGGGGGCTTGCTCTTCTTTGCTGAAGTAGTCCGAACCATCGAGGTGAATGCGCGCCCGTTTACCTAAGGGCAGGCGCTGAAGGGCTTGGGCCGAAATGCTGAATTCGGGTCGGTGGCTTGACGTTTCGTCTTTATCTGGAAGTGGTGGCAATTGTCGCTGGTCCAGTTCGTAGCATTTCTTGCTTTCATCGTAATGCATTTTGCCTTCCTGTTCAACATAGGCCTTAAGCAAATCACCCAGGTTTTTGTACGCGCTGTTTCCCGGGTCTTTTTTTTCGGGCGCAATGGAGGAGATGATGGTGAGACTTTCACGTGCTCTTGTAAAGGCTACGTAGGCAACATTGAGGTTGTCGACGTATTGGTGCAGGAGCTCGTTAAGGTAGTCGGCTGCAAAATGGGTTTCGGTCAGTTTTTTACCGCTCATCACGGGAACCAGACTCAGTGCGTCAAAGGGAGGGGCTTTGGGCTGTAGCCACAACAGGTTGCTGCGGGCATCTACAGTTTCCCAATCGGCATAGGGCAGTACCACTGCTCTGAACTCGAGGCCTTTTGATTTGTGAATGGACATGACCCGTATGGCTTCCTGCTTTTCGGGTATGGACAGGGAGACCTTTATCCCGCGCAAATCCCAATATTCTATAAAGGGATTGATGTCGGCCGATTCCTGGTTGATGTAAGAGAGGCACAGACTCAAAAAAGATTGCAGGTAAACCGTATGACTGTTGCGCAGGGAGGCGGGCAGGAGGGCCACCAGGGCTTCTACCAGTTCGTAGAGGGGTAATTCTCTCAGACTGCTGAGTTGCTTCAGGTAGGCTTCCCATTGTTCCTGTACTTCACTGGTATGAAAGGGGACGGAAAGATCCAGCGGGCTTTTATCTCCTTCTGGCGACTTAAACAGATGCAGGCGCACGAAGGCTTCGGCCAGCTGGTTGTCGGGATTCTGGATGAAGCGCAACTGTTCTACAATCAGGTTGACTGCTTCCGATTTGGACAGGAGCAGTGCTTCGTTGCTGATGACCGGGAGACCGGTACCCTGGGGGTGATACAACCCCGATAGGAGGGCATTGGTGATTTCAACACCTTCCTTGTTTTTACGTACCAACACGCAGATGTCGGACAGGGCGTAGCCCTCGTCCAGTAACTTTACGATGCGTGCTACTGCGCTGGCACCCGCCAGCGCGTAAAAATCATCCTTGTTTGCAGCCTCGTGCAGCTGAATGACGATTTGCCCGCCGGTGTTGCTTCCTTTGAGGGCCGCTTTTTGCACTACGTCAAAATAAGCCTTGCTTATTTTGCTTTGCAGGGCCAGCAGGTCCTCCTCGTCTTTCAAATCTTCGGGAACCAGCTGGTTGAATTGTTCCTGAAGTTGCTGGGCGGCGCGGGTAAAAAAAATGTTGTTAAAGGCAATGACGTCCTTGCTGCTGCGCCAATTGGTGTCCAGGGTGTTCAAATCTACGCCGTAGGCGGCATAGTCTTTCTCCACTTCTTCGGCCAGCAGATTCCAGTCCGAATTGCGCCACCGGTAAATGGCCTGCTTAACATCGCCCACCATAAGGGCATAGTTGCCGCCGGCCAGGGCGTCTTTAACCAGGGGAATGAAGTTTTGATATTGCAGGGAAGAGGTATCCTGAAACTCGTCCATCATATAATGGGCATAGCGCGTACCGGTCTTTTCATAGATAAATGGCGTGTCGTTGTTGGCGATGATGCGGGTGAGTAGTTGGTTGGTGCCCGATATCATAAAGATGTTTTGTGCGCGACACAGGGCCATCATTTTTTCGTAAACATCGTTGATTAATCCCAAGGCATTCAGGTGTTTTAATACGACCTGGGCGGTGTAGTAATTGCGTCCTTCTTTATGCAGGTAATCCACCGTGGTACGTACGATTTCAGCCAGTCCTCCGTAGTAGGCCGCTTCAATGGCGGCATTCTTTTCCGCTGCGTTTTCCTTCCGCTGCCATTCCGCTATGCCTTTAAGCAGCTTTTCGTGGCGCTTTAAGTCGAGGAGCTCCTCGCCTCTGGCCATGCGTTCAAACTGCAGCGCAGGAGCTTTGGTACGGCCCTTGAAATCTTCACGTACATCGAGGTCGTGTTGCGCCAACAGGGCCAGGGCTTTTTTTCCTAAGTCCACCAAATACCTGTCGGTATTGCTTATGATTTCGCGCAGTGCCTTTTTATAGGTGGCCAAATAGTCTTTATTGCCTATTTGATGACTAAGTGCTACAGCATGCTCCTGGTATTTCTCTTTAAATATTTCATTGCTTATGGCAGCTATTTCTCCCGAAATGTTCCATTTGTTGTCTTCCTCCATGCGTTCCCGCGCAAAATCGAGCAGCCATTGTTTAAGATTCTGGTGGCTGGGGGCATCCATCTCCAGGATCAGTTGATCGATGGCCTCTTGCATCAAATGCTGGGTTTCCAGTTCGAGACGAAAACCAATGGGCAGGCCCATTTCCCGGGCAAAAGAGCGGGTTACCTTCTGAAAAAAGCTGTCGATGGTGCTGATGGAGAAACGCGAGAAATCGTGCAGCAACAAGGCCAAAAGGAGACCGGCACGGGCCTTTATTTGTTGTGTGCTCAGCTGGCTCTGCTTTTTTAGGTCAGACAGGTAGGGTGAGTTTGTTTGTTCCGGAGCGGCCAGTTGATGGAGGGCGGCCAAAATGCGACTGCGCATTTCAGCCGTTGCCTTATTGGTGAAAGTAACGGCCAATATCTGTCTGTAGCTGAGTGGATCCTTAAATAAGAGTTGCAGGTATTCACCGGTAAGTCGAAATGTTTTTCCTGAACCTGCTGAGGCTCTGTAAACCTTTAATTGTGCCATTTTGTTGTTGTTTGGAGCAATGCAGCCACTAAAATAAGCATAATAACTGCCGATAAATTGTTACTTTTGTCTAAAATTTTATTTTAATGAAGTATATTGTTGTATTGGCCGATGGAATGGCCGATGAACCCATAAAAGCTTTTGGTGGCAAAACGCCTGTAATGGCGGCACATAACCCGGTAATGAACGACTTGTGTCGCCTTTCGGCTACCGGTTTGGTGCATACCGTACCCCAGGGCTTTCATCCCGGTAGTGAAATAGCCAATATGAATATTTTAGGCTATGAACCGGCCAAATATTTTCAGGGTAGGGGCGTTATTGAGGCCGCCGCCCTTGGTCTCGATTTTGAAGCCGACGAATTGGTTTTTCGCTGTAACCTGGTTTCGCTGGAAGACGGCATCTTACTGAATCACTCGGCCGGACACATCAGTACGGCCGAAGCCGATGAGTTGATTGCAGCCCTTAATAAGGAGCTGGGCTCCGAAACGGTGCGCTGGCATACAGGTACAAGTTACCGGCATGTAATGGTCATTAAAGGAGGCAATAAGGCACTTAAATGTACGCCGCCTCACGACCACCCCGGAAAACCTGCCGCTCCTCTTTATCCGGTGGCTGCTGAGCCTGAGGCCAAAACAACGGAGGAACAGCTCCGCTTTCTTATGGAGAAGTCGATGCAAGTACTGGCTGAGCACCCTGTAAACCAGCGTCGTCGTGCCGAAGGAAAGATGGCGGCCGATTGCATCTGGCCCTGGTCGCCCGGCTACAAGCCCGCACTGCCCAGTTTTAAAGAGCGGTTTGGCATCGCATCGGGCGCGGTGATTTCGGCGGTTGATCTTATTTTTGGTATTGGAAAACTGGCTGGTCTCGAAATGATTCATGTGGAGGGGGCAACCGGTTTGCACGATACCAATTATGAAGGTAAAGCAGCGGCTGCCCTGGAAGCTTTGCAACGCCATCCTTTTGTGTTTTTACATGTGGAGGCCATGGATGAGGCCGGTCATGAAGGGGATGCCGAACTGAAGAAGCGGGTGATTGAGGATTTCGATCGTCGCTTGCTGGCTCCGCTTTGGGAGGGCCTTCAAAAGTTGAATGAGCCTTTTGCTTTGCTGCTCTTGCCCGACCATCCAACGCCTTGTGATTTGCGTACCCATACCATGTCTCCGGTTCCTTTTATGATGTTGAAGCCCGGCCTGGCGGCCGATCAGGTTACGGACTTTGATGAGGAAACAGTGAAAAAGGGCAGTATGGGCGAACTGGATGGCGCCCAATTGCTGGATGTGTTTTTTAAATAACCCAAGCTGATAATTCAAAGAAACATGCAATACCATAGTCTTGCTTCTCCCGGGGAGCTTTATTCGTTAAAAGAAGTCTTGTTTAAGGGGCTGGCACCCGATGGCAGTCTCTTTATGCCCGAAGAGATACCAGCATTGGATCCGGATCTTATTCGTAATATCCAGGATTACAGTCTGCCTCAGCTGGCTTTTGAAGTGCTGAAGCCCTTTGTTACGCCCGATGTGCCGGAGGCTGTGCTGCAACAAATCGTGAACGATACTTTTTCCTTCGAGATTCCTCTGAAACCGGTAGCGGAGGGGATTCAAGTACTGGAGGTGTACCACGGTCCCACCCAGGCCTTTAAGGATGTAGGTGCCCGTTTTTTGTCGCGTTTGCTGGGGCATTTTAATCGGGGCGAAAGCCGCAAATTGCTGGTGCTTACTGCAACATCCGGCGATACCGGAGGGGCTGTGGCCCATGGTTTTCACCGCGTGCCCGGCATTGAGGTGGTGGTTCTTTACCCCAACGGGAAAGTCAGTCCCTACCAGGAGTACCAAATTACCAGTCCCGGCGACAATGTGCATGCCATAGCTGTTAACGGCAGCTTTGATGACTGTCAGCGTTTGGTAAAGGATGCCTTCAAGGACGAGGCCCTCAGACAGTTGGTGTATATGACTTCGGCCAATTCTATTAATATGGGCCGCTTGTTGCCACAGATGGTGTATTATTTCCATGCGCTGGCTCAATACCGGAGAGCCGGGTTTCAGGATGCGCCGGTAATTACTGTTCCCAGTGGCAACTTTGGCAACATTACGGCGGCTATGTTGGCCCATAAAATGGGCTTGCCGGTTAAGCGTTTTGTGGCCGCGACCAATGCCAACGATGTGGTTCCACGCTTTTTGGCGTCCGGGACCTATGCGCCGCATGCCACCATTGCTACCATTGCCAATGCCATGGATGTAGGCGATCCCAGCAACTTTCCGCGTATGTATGCCTTATATCACAATCAATTGAGCGAACTCAAAGCAGAGGTTACTTCCTTTGCGGTGCGTGATGAAGAAATAAAGCAGACCATTAAAACTGTTTTTGAAGAAGTGGGCTACCTTATGGATCCCCACACGGCAGCAGCTTACGCCGGCATTAAAAAGGAATTGCGGCCGGGTGAGAGCGGTTTTTTTGTGAGTACGGCACATCCCTTTAAGTTTGGGGAGGTTATTGATGAAGTGCTTCCCGGAGGATTGGCCAAGGCAGGCTATGAGATTGATTTCCCGAAGCCCGACCGCGCTCAGCTCAAGGTTATGGCTCCCGAGTATGCGGAGTTGAAAAAGAGAATTGAAAAAATGGCATAACTATTGCATTGCTCTTAATAGATTTTAATGTTTCACAATCATTTTTCAGTTATGTGAAAAATGTTATTTTTGCGTTTCGGTTTTGTCATTTAATAATCTATATAACTAAAGGACCATTGTTATGAAGTATTTTGCAGTAGTTGGGATGTTGATGTTGGCCCTGACAGGGTTTGCCCAGGAAGAAACAGCGTATATCGAATTGAAAAATGAAGGTAATGAAGCCTTGCGTAACAACGATTTTGCTGGCGCATTAAGTAAATATGAGGCTGCATTGGCTGTATGGCCGGAAGAGGAAGCCATGGATGAGGCCATGGTTTTTAATATGGCAACCAGTGCTCGTCGCAGTAAAAATTATGAAAAGGCCCTAGAGTATTACCAGCAGTCGGCTGACTTGGGTTACCGTGCTGATTTTTCTACCTATTATGTAGCTTCATCCCTCAACAATTTGGGGCGTGAAAGCGAAATGGAAGAAGTTTTGGTAGAAGCACTTGAAACTTATAAGAGCAGCTCTGTTTTGGGCCACATGAAAAAAATGCTGGTGACCTACTACCTGAAGCAGGGTGCCGAGCCTTTTAATCGTGCGGCGCAAATTTTGGCCTCTGCGGCCAATGCCGATCCTTCGCAGTACGACGACATTACCGAGCGTGCCAATGCCGCTTTTGCTGAGTCTAAGCCCTGGTTCGAAAAGGTCATTGCTATTGACCCCGCCAACCAAAACGCCCAGGCTTCCTTGCGCGAAGTAGACAGCAGACTCTCTGCCAATTAGAATTACTTGGTAATATAGAAAGTTGCCATAAAAAAACACCCGTCTGAGCACATCAGACGGGTGTTTTTTTATGTTGCTTACAGGGCTTCTTAATTTACCGCTTCATTATTCTGCGGGGGAAGTTTGGCAGAAGAGCCCTTGCTGCTGTGCGCTATGATTTTGGTGGTAATCTTCTCGGTTTTTTCGTCAAAATCCACCATTATTTCATCGCCTTCGCTCACCGAGGCCTGAATAATCACCTCGGCCATTTCATCTTCGAGATACTTTTGAATGGCACGCTTAAGTGGCCGTGCGCCGTACTGTATGTCAAAGCCTTTGGAGGCAATAAAGCGCTTGGCCTCGTCGGTCAGTTTCAGTTGGTAACCCAGACTCTCCACCCGGGCAAACAAACCGGCCAGTTCAATTTCAATGATTTGATGAATATCGGCTTCACTGAGGTTGTTGAAAATAATTACGTCGTCAATACGATTCAAAAACTCCGGAGCAAAGGCTTTTTTCAAGGCTTTTTCAATAATACCCTTGGCGTAGTCTCCATCGCTGTCGCTTTTTCCTCCCGGTGCAAAGCCAATGCCTCTGCCAAAATCTTTCAATTCGCGGGTGCCGATGTTGGAGGTCATTATGATGATGGTGTTTTTGAAATCAACACGGCGCCCCAGACTGTCGGTCAGGCGACCTTCATCCAGGACCTGCAGCATGAGGTTGAATACATCGGGGTGGGCCTTTTCAATTTCGTCCAGTAAAACAACAGAGTAGGGGCGTCTGCGCACCTTCTCGGTCAACTGCCCGCCTTCTTCATAACCAATGTACCCGGGAGGGGCACCAACAAGGCGCGAAACACTGAATTTCTCCATGTATTCGCTCATGTCAATCCGAATCAGCGCATCGGTGGTGTCAAAGAGGTATTTGGCCAGAATTTTAGCCAGGTGGGTTTTACCTACGCCGGTGGGACCAAGGAATACGAAGGAGCCGATGGGGCGATTGGGATCTTTCAGGCCGGCCCGATTGCGCTGTATGGCTTTTACAATCTTTTGAATGGCTTCTTCCTGACCAATGACCTTGCCCTTGAGCTGTTCGCCCATTTGCAGCAGGCGGAAGCCTTCGGCTTGTGCCACACGTTGCACCGGTATGCCCGTCATCATAGCCACTACTTCGGCCACTTTTTCTTCATCTACGGTCTCCCGATGCTGTTGCAGATCCTGTTCCCACTTCTCTTTGGAGCGTTCCAGTTCCTCCTGTAAATGTTTTTCCTTGTCTCTGAAACTGGCTGCCAATTCAAAATTTTGGGCTTTAACCGCTTTGATTTTATTTTCCCGCACCTCCTCGATTTGCCCTTCGAGCTTGACAATGGTTTCGGGTACCACAATGTTGGAGATGTGTACGCGCGAACCGGCTTCATCCAGGGCGTCGATGGCCTTGTCGGGCAGGTGACGATCCGAAATGTATCTTTCGGTCAGCTTAACACAGGCCGAAATGGCTTCCGGTGTATAATTAACATTGTGGTGATCTTCGTAGCGGCCTTTTATGTTGTTCAAAATAACTTCCGTTTCTTCGGGTGTGGTGGGTTCTACCATCACTTTTTGGAAGCGGCGTTCCAAGGCTCCATCCTTTTCGATGTGCTGTCGGTACTCGTCAAGTGTAGTGGCACCAATGCACTGAATTTCTCCACGTGCCAATGCCGGCTTCAGCATATTGGCGGCATCCAGGGAGCCTGTGGCACCACCGGCTCCCACTATGGTGTGGATCTCGTCGATAAACAGGATGATGCCCGGATTTTTGGCCAGCTCGTTCAGAATGGCTTTGATGCGTTCTTCAAACTGGCCCCGGTATTTGGTGCCGGCAACAATGGATGCAAGATCCAGGGTAACTACCCGCTTATCGAACAATACACGCGAGACCTTCCGCTCTATGATTCGCAGGGCCAGGCCTTCTGCAATGGCCGATTTACCTACCCCGGGTTCGCCAATCAAAACAGGATTGTTTTTTTTGCGGCGACTCAGGATTTGTGCCAGGCGTTCAATCTCTTTTTCACGGCCTACAATGGGGTCCAGTCTTCCTTCTTCGGCCGCTTTGGTAATGTCGATGCCAAAGTTATCCAGTACCGGGGTTTCACTGCTGCTTTTTGCGCCGCCTGCTTTGGGACCTTCAGGATTTCCACCAAAGGGGCTGTCCTGGTCGTCATCGTCGGGCATTTGCGACCGTGCTATTGGATTTTGCTTTTGAAGCGCATGCTTCAAAGGCTGATATTTTACATTATAATCTTCCATAATCTGTGCTATTGTACTGTTGTTGTCTCTTAAAAGACCCAACAAAAGATGCAAAGTAGTTATTTTTTCGCTTTTTAGCGACTTGGCTTCCAGGTGAATCAGCTTTAGAATTTGTTCGGTTGAACGAAGCAGGGGCAGTGAAGTAGCGGCAGGTGTTGTTTGGCCACCTTTTATCTTATCTTCAATGGTTTCGCGCAACTGTTCAAAATCTACTTTCAGTTTTTCGAGTATCCTGATTGCTTTACCTTCCCGTTGCAACAACAATCCCAGCATAAGATGCTCGGGAGCAATGAACAAATTTCCCAGACGAAGCGCCTCCTCCTTACTGTGTGAGAGGACATCCCTGACTCTTGATGAATAGTTTAATTCCATATAATTGTGTGCTTCTGTTCCTGATTTTATTCCAAATCCAGTCAACAAATTATTCTTCAAAAATAGTACAAATAATGCAATTATCACAGACAGATAGTTAACATCAGAGCGCAAAGACTGTTCAATAATACACCGACGTAAAAAGGGTAGGCCCGATGTTCTGAAAATCCGCTCTGGTCGCGGAGAAAATTGTTCATAATAATTGAAAACTTTTTTCACAATTACGCTTTTAATGACTAATTTAGAGCGGTGAAAAAAGGGTCTTTTTGCAGACCTTTTTTTGTGTTCCGGACTCATCAAAAGTTTTAATTAAATGATTGAAGGAGATAGAATAATTAAGATTAACATCGAAGAGGAAATGAAATCTGCCTACATCGATTATTCGATGTCGGTAATAGTTTCCCGGGCGTTGCCTGATGTAAGAGACGGTATGAAGCCTGTTCACCGTCGGGTACTTTTTGGTATGAATGAGTTGGGCATAGCCTCCAACAAGCCTTACAAAAAATCGGCCCGTATTGTTGGTGAGGTACTTGGTAAGTACCACCCGCACGGCGACAGTTCCGTATATTATGCTATGGTGCGCATGGCGCAGCCATGGTCGATGCGCTATCCGCTGATTGACGGTCAGGGTAACTTTGGCTCAGTTGACGGCGACAGTCCCGCTGCCATGCGTTACACCGAGGCGCGTTTGCACCGAATGGCCGAGGAGGCCTTGTTGGATATCGATAAGGATACCGTAGACTTTCAGCTGAACTTTGACGACAGTCTAAAGGAACCTACCGTGCTGCCCACCCGCATTCCGCTTTTGCTGGTCAACGGAGCTTCTGGTATTGCAGTAGGTATGGCCACCAATATGGCGCCACACAACCTGGTGGATACGGTCGATGCCATCATTGCCTACATTGATGACAACGACATAAGTATAGACGCCCTGGTGGACATCATTAAGGCGCCTGACTTTCCGACAGGCGGTTATATTTACGGCTACCAGGGTGTAAGGGATAGTTATGAAACGGGCAGAGGGCGTGTGATTATGCGTGCGAAGACCGATATCGAGACCGACAGCCACGGACGAGAAAAAATAATTGTTTCGGAGATTCCGTATCTGGTGAATAAGGCCGAGCTCATCATTAAAATAGCCGACCTGGTCAACGATAAGAAGATTGAAGGCATATCCAATGTGAACGATGAGTCGGATCGCGACGGTATGCGCATTGTCATTGATCTGAAGCGGGATGCCATTGCCAATGTCGTGTTGAATCACCTCTACAAATACACGCCCATGCAAACCTCCTTTGGGGTCAACAACATTGCATTGGTGAAGGGGCGTCCGGAGCTTTTGAATCTGAAAGGGCTCATCAGTAATTTTGTTGAGCACCGGCACGACGTGGTGACACGTCGTACCCGCTACGAGTTGGATCAGGCCGAGAAGCGTGCTCATATTTTGGAGGGACTCATCATTGCCAGCGACAATATCGACGAAGTCATCCGCATCATTCGTGCTGCGCAAACTCCGGACGAGGCACGTGAGAATTTGATTGCCCGCTTTGAACTGACCGACATACAGGCCAGAGCCATTGTTGAAATGCGCTTGCGTCAGTTGACCGGTCTGGAGCAGGACAAGCTGCGTGCAGAGTATGAGAGTTTAATGAAAGAGATTCAGCGCCTTAAGGACATCCTCGAACACCTGCACTTGCGGATGGAAATCATTAAGAATGAATTGATTGAAGTTAAAACCAAGTACAACGAGGGGCGAAGAACTGAAATTGTTTATTCTTCGGAAGAGTTCAACCCCGAAGATTTCTATGCGGATGATGAAATGATCATCACCATTTCTCATTTGGGCTACATTAAGCGTACCCCCTTGACTGAGTTCAGGACCCAGAACAGGGGAGGGGTAGGCTCTAAAGGTTCTTCAACAAGGGATGAGGACTTTATTGAGCATATTTATCCCGCGTCGATGCACAACACCCTGATGTTCTTTACCAAAAAGGGCCGTTGTTTCTGGCTAAAGGTTTATGAAATTCCCGAAGGCAATAAGAGCTCGAAGGGTCGGGCCATTCAAAATTTGTTGAATATTGATCCGGACGACACCGTTAAGGCCTTTATGAAGGTGAAGCGCCTGGGAGAGGATGTTGCGTTCACCAACTCTCATTACATTGTAATGGGAACTAAGAAAGGGGTCATTAAGAAATCCCTTCTGGCCGATTATTCCCGTCCGCGGCAAAATGGCGTTATTGCCCTCACCGTTAAGGAGGATGACGAACTCATCTCGGCCCGACTGACCAATGGCAGCAACGAAGTGTTGCTGGCTACCCGCTCGGGACGCGCCATTCGATTCAATGAATCCATCGTTCGAACCATTGGTCGTACCGGTCAGGGCGTCAGGGGGATAACACTGGCCTCTGCAAAAGACGAGGTCGTTGGCATGGTTTGTGTGAAGAATATGGAGGAAGACATCCTGGTGGTTTCTGAAAAAGGTTTCGGAAAGCGTTCTAAAATAGATGATTACCGGGTAACCAATCGGGGAGGTAAGGGTGTGAAAACCATGCGCATTACCGATAAAACCGGGGATTTGATAGCCATTAAGAGTGTTACGGATGAGCACGACCTCATGATCATCAACCGTTCGGGAATTACCCTGAGACTGTCTGTAGCCGACATGCGCACTACCGGCCGAGCCACACAGGGTGTCCGTTTGATTAACCTGGACAAGAAACAGGATGCCATTGCCTCTGTTACGCGGGTTATGGCTGAGCAGTTGGAGGAAGAACTGCTGGAAGGAGGAGAGGGGCTTGATGCTTTAGACCAAACTGAAAATCAGGCATCAGATAATAGTGATAATTAATTTAAAAGCTTTTAATTTTGGACTTACGAACAAAACAAAAATCAACAAAGATGAAAAGGATACTGTTTTTATTCATGGCCGTGCTGGTTGTTGCAACCAGTTGTGCACAAAAAGGAAAGGTAGCAGCAGCCTCTGCTTTTATTGACAACGGCGACCTGGCTGCAGCCGAGGCGCGCATTAAAGACGCTTTGGAACACGACAAAACCAAGGGCTGGCCCAGGACCTATATTGTAGCTGCCAATCTGGCTACAGAACAGTTTAAGCAGGGCGCAGGAACCGACAAAATTATTGAAGCGGCCGATCATTACTTTACTGCTGCAGAGTTGGATCGCAAAGGTGATGAAAAAGGCCGGGGTATCGGACGTGCCGAAAAAGAAATTAAGGTGGCACTGACCTTTTTTATGCCCGAGTTTCAGAACGCCGGTATCGAAGCCTTTAACGCCAATGACTTTGAAAATGCCCTGGCTGTATTTGAAAGAGTTATCGGGCTGAATCAATTGCCTCTATATGAAGAGGACAATATGCCCATTGATTCCGTTTTTGTTTACTATTCCGGTTTGGCAGCCAATCGTTCGCAACAATTCGACAAAGCTGAAAAGTATTTTGAAGAGACCATCGAGTTGGGTTTCGCTGAAGGCGATGCGATATTGCTGATGCACGAGCTCTATGTAGAAAAAGGAGATTCCAGTAAAATAGCTGCGAATTTGCGTCGGGGCTTTGAGCTTTATCCCGATGACGACCGTATTTTGACGACGCTCATCAATCATTATTTGAGCACAGAGCAGAATGAGGAGGCTTTAAACTACCTGAATGCTGCACTGGAAAAGGACCCGAACAATCCCAGCTTTTACAATGCACGTGGCGTACTTTATGATTTAAGTAAAGAATATGAAAAGGCAGAAGCCGATTACAAGAAGGCTTTGGAGCTTAGAGAAGACTATTTTGAGCCGACCTTGAACCTGGGTGTAATTTATTACAACCGTGCTGCGGAAGAAATGAATGCAGCCAACGATTTGTCTGATAATCGGGCTTACGAAGCCGCCCGTAAAGCAGCTGAGGAAACTTTCCGTCAATCAATGCCCTTTATGGAACGTGCACATGAATTGCGTCCCGATGATGTAATGGTGCTGGAGACCCTGAAGAATTTGTACTATCGTTTTGAAATGACCGACAAGTACAATGAAGTGGACAGCATTCTTAAAGGTCTCTAATAGGGGCTGATAGATACATAAATAAATCCGGGCGGAGAAACCCGGATTTATTTA
>Ga0209075_1003351_pt1 | contig 13416 bp, 7 predicted proteins | sample Stecom2011_FD_187523 | JGI IMG/M metagenome (GOLD analysis project Ga0209075, IMG submission 187523) | Agricultural soil microbial communities from Utah to study Nitrogen management - Steer compost 2011 (SPAdes) (version 2) | ecosystem: Environmental > Terrestrial > Soil > Agricultural land... | reverse complement strand
CCTAGGACACCGCCCTTTCACGGCGGTAACAGGGGTTCGAATCCCCTTGGGGATGCCAACTTCTTATAGAGGTTGCATATACAAGAAGGCTAAAACCAAGCTATAATAGCTTCGTTAAAAATTTAAGCTTTATGCGGGAATAGCTCAGTTGGTAGAGCACGACCTTGCCAAGGTCGGGGTCGCGAGTTCGAGTCTCGTTTCCCGCTCCAAAATTTAAGAAGCCGACCTTGTGTCGGCTTTTTTATTTTCTGTAATAAAATCAATGGGTTACAGATCTTTAATTTTTCTTGTTCAGTAATTAGCCCTTCATCGAAACTTTTTAAATTCTTCAAATTTAGGCCGTGTGCCCAAAATGTGCCCAAACTTGTGCCCAGCACAAACTCAAAATCGTTCAAAAAACAAACAGAATGACTACGATCTTTTTGTGGAGCCTGATCTGTAGTCATTGCGACACCAACCGAGAATTATTCGTAGTCAATGACCACAACCCTAAAATTGGGCACGTTGGGCACAGTTAATCTTCATAAAAAACAACACCTTAGTTTATTTTTGTTGCAATTAGTGGGCACAAATTGCATTGGTTTGGGCACGGATTGATGAAGAGATAGAGAGGTTAAGCCAGGTTTTGGTGACTACAACCTTGTTTTTAACTCTACTTTAACGCTCTACGAACGAATTTTAATTAATGCAAATGATGATAAATATATTCACTATGCCTATTGACAGGAGTTGGTTTGAGGCTGTGTTTGTAGATATAAATCGACATCAAAGAGGTTTGTATGTACATGAATCATCCAGTAATGACTGAGAAAGTTGTATCAAACAGAAACCAAAGAATTGCCATGTGGCTTATTGAGCAGTTTGAGATTCGTCAGGGCTATGGTTTGGCGTACTATTTGAAAATGCCCATTTGTAACGACAATTACTCAGCGGTGTGCCTGTGGGTGCAATACCACTCATTGTTACAACCAAAACAGTTTTATACTCTGGGAGAATTAAGGCAGGGGTTTGCTAAGCTTTTGCCGATAGAAAAGTATTGGCGATAACATGCAGGAAAAGTAGCAGAGTTTATTCATTATGTAATTGTTTTTACATTTTTGCTGCAGTGATTTTTGGTGCTCTATAAGTCTATGAGCAAGAGAATTAGATAACAGTATAAAAAATTGGTTCTCTTGCCTTGGTATCAGTACACTAAAAACGTTAAAAAGTATTGATACGCTAACCCAAGCTTATCAATTAAAAAATCAGCAAACGCTTTTAATGTTATTACTCAGCTTCCATCTAAAAATGGTGATAAAGAATTTCGTCCAAACATCACTCTGGTTATTAATGGTATGCCGTTAGTATTCATTGAGGTTAAGAAGCCAATAATTGTGACGACATTGTGAGTGGTATTGTGTCAGCACTAGAAGATCTTGATGCCGCTTTGGTGTAGAGACTAGTGAGCATTTCTGAAGGAACTTTTTACTATGTATGTAACAGCTACTCATCTTGTTCAATGGTCAGATCAACGCGAAGCTCAGGGTGTGCTTCCAGTATTGGTAAGAAGATTGATCTCGACAACAAGCCATACCACAGCGCTTACAATTCCTGGAGGGGATTCAGTTAGTCGCCCTGGTTGGGACGGTGTAGTAGAGGTTTCTGAGGGCTGTCCATGGGTACCTGTAGGGAAAAGCTATTGGGAAATAGGCACATCTAAAGACCCTTCAAGTAAAGCCAATAGTGATTTTGATAAACGTGTGAATCAAATATCTGCATCCGAAGCTGCGCAAGCAGTTTTTGTTTTTGTCACACCCCGACGTTGGGCTGGAAAGCAGGCATGGCAGGAGAAAGCTAGAAGCCAGGGTGTATGGGCGGATGTGTTAGTTTGGGATGCGGATGATTTAGAAGCTTGGCTAGAAACTTCACCTCCAACCAGTTTATGGTTGGGAATGCAGTTGAATATTGCAGGCCAGGGCATAGAGGCTGTAGAAAAGTATTGGAGAAATTGGAGTTGCCAGTCTGATCCTGCCATAACTGCAGCAGCCTTGTTTTCAGGCCGAGAAAATGCCCAAGCAAAGCTCAAAGAAAACATCCAGAAGCGTAATCCAATCATTACAGTTCTCGCTGATAGCCAATCTGAAGCAGTGGCTTTTGTATGTGCTCTGTTGATTGAAGAGGGCTATTTCCCTCACGCTGCCTGTGTAACCTCAGATGAAGGTTGGCAGTTTGTCGATGCTAACCCAAGTATTCAGCTACTGGTTATTACGGATAATCGGATTAGAAATCAGCCAGCACCACGAGAGGGAGTGAGTCTGATTGTTCCCATGGCTATTGGTGACCAAGAGTTCAACTTGATGGGGATTGGAGGGCAAGCAATCCATGAAAAAGCCGTGGAATTACGTCGCCCAAAACCCGAGGAGTTTAAAAATTCTATTTGTGAGCTGGGTGTCTCAGCCTCAGATGCTGCACGGTACGCTCGCACTTTGGGAAGATCATGGACAGTTTTTCGTCGGGTATATTCGCAAAATTTAGCGTTTAAAAAACCATTTTGGGTTGAAAATACTGATGCTACTAGCTTGCTAATATTGACCTTGGTTGGTTCTTGGGATGGTGCATCTGAGGGCGACAAAGCTTGCATTGAAGCTGTTGCTAATCGTGCTTATGAAGATGTTGAGAGTGAGCTGTTTCACTTGATAACTCTTGACGATGCCCCGGTAATAAAAATTGGCACCATCTGGAAAGCCAAGGCACCATTGGAATTACTACAACTAATGGCACCTAGACTGACGGATGCTGCTTTAGCAAGGTTTTTTCAGGTTGCACGCGCCGTTTTTGAAAAAACTGACCCCATATTGGAGTTGGAAGAAGAACAGCGCTGGATGGCCTCTATTTATGGCAAGGTGCGTGAGCAGTCTGGTGTGGTGTTGGATGCCATGGCAGAGTCTATTGCCAAACTAGGCTATTTCTCGGACAGCTTCGGTCATGAAACTATCGGTAACCACGTGCAGAGTTTTGTTATAGCGCTCTTAGACGATGCCGATGAAGAGCGTTGGCTTTCCGTTTCACCTTTTCTTCGGTCATTTGCTGAAGCAGCCCCCAATGAGTTTCTAAATACTGTGCAAAGCAGTTTGCAGAAGTCAGATAAACCCGTCACCCGTTTAATTACAGAAACACAATCATCAGGCGTTATGGGAAATTGTTGGCATGCCAATTTGCTTTGGGCTTTGGAATTGCTGGCGTGGTATCCCACACGGTTGAGGCGAGTCGCGAACATTCTTGCTGAACTATCTAATGTAGAGGTAAAGGGAAATTGGGGAAATACACCATTTAATTCTCTCGTGTCCTTGTTTCTTCCTTGGGCTCCACAAACTACTGCTTCGGTTAAACAGCGTCTTAATACGTTGAAAATAGTTGCTGCTCAAAATTCAGATGTAAGTTGGAAGCTTTTAATAGCACTGCTTCCTGATCGCACTAGCTTCGTAACAGCCAATGCCAAACCATTGTGGCGTGATGATGACGCTGGAATAGGTCAAGTCACCTATGGAGACGTCTGGGATATTGTGATTCCTACAGTTGACCTTTTAATAGAAAAAGCGTCAGAAAATGCACTGCGTATAGCTGAGTTGATACCTAGAATTAATGAGTTCAACACAGGTTGTCAGAACAGGCTAATCAGCCTGATTACCAGTGCAGCCACTCTACCAGATGAGGAAAGAGAAATAATTCGCAGTGCCATCAGGAAGTTTCTGAGTTGGGAAAACTCCTACAATAAAGATGAAGAGCAGCACGATCGCACTACAGCCGATACGCTACGGCCCCTTTTTGACCAGCTGGCAGCTGATGATCTAGTTATTCGCCATGCTTGGGTCTTTGCAAATGGTTGGGTAGAGCTTCCGGACGGTCGTGAAGGCGATTACGAAAAGGCCAGTGAAGCTAGAGCTGAAGCCCGTGCTTCGGCTCTACAAGATATTTATCAAGTAGAAGGTTGGCAAGGAGTAGAGCGGTTAGCGAAACGATGTGGTGATCCAGGGCTTGTGGGTCGAGAGCTAATAAAAGAGCCATTTGAGCGTAATGAATTGGTTCAATGGCTATCTCAGTGGCATGAGAGCCAGTCAAACTCATTACCTTTTAACGCGTTAACCAGAGAGGTGTTGTATGCCTTGCCCCAAGCTGAGTTTATGGATTTCTTGCAGGCATGTCTGAGACTGTTTAAGCAAGGGCCTAAGATCGTTAGCTTCTTGGTTAATGCTCCCCAAAGTATGGACTTATGGCAGTTTATTCAAACATTATCACAAGAGCTCCAGAACAGTTTCTGGAGGAGTGTCCAGCCATATTATATTAGGGTTGAGAGCAAGCATCTGTGTTTCTTTATCGAGAAACTATTAAATGCAGGCAGACCAAAGGCAGCCATGCATGCTTTAGGAAATCGTGCGGATGAGTTGTCTGGAATTTTGTTAACACGAATACTCAAAGACATGGCGGTTGTGCAAGAAGGAAATACGCCTCTTCCAGATAGCTGGAATATAGGCCGCACTTTTGAGGCACTTGCTAAGGCAGAAGATCGAGTTCTTTCTGATCTGGTAAGTTTGGAGCTTACTTACTATTCAGTATTGAAGCGCGAAGAATATGGTGTACCGCACTTAATGGCAGAGTTACTTAGCAATCCTGCATCGTTTATGGAACTTATTTGCCTTGTTTTTAGACCTCACCATGAAGAACATGAGTCGATGCCTGATATTCCTGAAGAAATGACTAATACGCTCTGGTCTCTTTTTCATGAAGAGCATGGAGTTTTGGATAATAAAAACATAGACAGGGAACAGCTTTTTTCTTGGGTTAATGATGTTAGGCAGATAGCTAAAGAGAAAGATAGAGAAGCTGTAGCGGATTTGATAATAGGTGGTTGGCTCTCTAACTGGCCAATTGGTAAAAATTTAGAGAACTGGCCAGATCCAATAATTGCAGAGTTATTAGATCAAGATGAAAATGAGGATATTAGGCAAGGTTTTCACTCAGGAGTGTGCAATTCCCGTGGAGTGACTTGTCGTAGCCCATATGATGGCGGCCAGCAAGAGCGCGATGTTGCTAAGCAATTCAGGTTTTTTGCTTCTTACTGGGAAGATTCTAAGCCCAATCTTACTGAGTTAATCAAAAGCCTTGCTAAGTCTTACGAATATGAAGCTAGGGAGCATGATAACGACGGGCTATGGTCGCAAGAGTCGTAGCGGTACTTGCTGAAGTAGCTAGTGTGTTTCACTATTATCAAGTAGCACGCAGCAAAAGTTGTGATTAATAGAAAACAGACTTGTTTGCAAAGATTTATTTTGGAGAGCTTGAGTTAGAGCAGTAAATTAAATAACCATTTAGCTACAATCATTAAATTTTTTAAAGCTCTGTTACACTCGCTTTAATACAAATTGAAATTATAAAAAATAAAAGGGATGCTCGTGAATAGTCCTCATCAAACAAAAAGTAGTGGTGCTTATACGGCAAATCTACTAGGTAATATTCGTAGCCATTTGGCTGGCTTACAAGGCTATGACATCATGGCATTGGAGCTGATTCAAAATGCTGATGATGCCAAGGCAGAGATGGTGGCTTTTGATGTTACCGAAGAAGGGCTCTATGTCTTTAATAGCGGGCAGTTTACTTACTGTGGGGATTTAAGTAATGAGTGCTCTTTCCTTGCTGAAAGTAATTATAAGTGCGATTACCATAGGATTACTGATGTAGGTAGTGGTGGAAAACTCGCACGAAATGAAAATATTGGGCGATTTGGGATTGGCTTTGTCTCAACATACCAAATTACGGATCATCCAGAAATTCGCTCATCGGGGATTAAGCTAACACTGCTTCCTGAAAAGGGAGAATGGAATATTGAATCATTTCATCAACCATCAGGGACAACTTTTTTCCTTCCATGGGCAAATGATCATAAAAGTGTTTCTCGTGCAGCACTTGGTATTTCACACGTTAACCCTGAACATATTGACCAACTTATCGCGGATTTCAAAAAAGTATTACGTAAGAGCCTACTCTTTTTAAGGAATATCAAAACTGCGGAGTTACGAAGAAACGGTAAGCTCGTTTTGGGTTGCAATTTAAATAGAAAGGATGGTTCAAATTTATCGATAACATATAGCCCATCAAATGATGTTGAACAATGGTACATATTGCGTACCGATGCTAAAGAAGCTGCAGAAGAACTAGCTAAATCCCAATCTATTCTTGCAGATCTTAAACGCAGCACTGCGATTAGCATAGGGTTACGGATTAGCCCTGAGCCTCTTTCTGAGGGCTTACTGTACGCGTTTCTACCTACTGAACAGTCTACGGGCTTACCTTTACATATCAATGGAGATTTCTTTCCCGAAGCAGATAGAAAGGCAATCATTTTTGCGGGACACCAATACCAGCAAAAGTGGAATGAAATGCTTATAGAGGCGGCAGCTGAAGAGTTAGCTAGAAATCCAGAAGAGCTTTTACGAATTGTTGGAGAGCAATCTTTTTGGCAAATTGTTTCAAAGACTTACGACTTGTCCAAAAACCTAAACGGCCCACGTTGTTTTAAGAAATTTTGGGAGGAACTTAAAACAACAGTTTCTGAGGCACCTGTCGTGCTTACGCAGCATGGCGAAATGTCACTTCCCTACGAGGTTTTTTACTCCAATATAGAGTTAAAAGATGAACAGGTTAATGCACTATTAGAGTTCGGTGCCAAAATCGTATCTAATAACTTGCGAAGATACCAAATAGTATTAAATCAATTAGGTTCTCCAATTTTAACCTTTGAGCGTCTAATCGGGCTGCTTGAAGAAAACTTGCTGCAATATGATGAGCGAATAAACGAGAAACAGCTAAATACCTTTTATCTTCCTTTGTGGGAAACAATAGATGAGCTATTTCCCAAGGCTACAACTTTTTATTCAGCTACAAAATCAGTTATTCAACGGCTAATTGAAATCCCGCTTATGGTTACAGAGGGTTTGTTTGTTGTAACCATGGCACAAACCTATCTCACTCCAGATAATTTAAGTGCGAATGATGTTGCCGTACTTTTACCAAGGTTAGCAATAGCAACTCATCATCTCGCTAAGTTTCCTAGACTAGTTGAGCAGATACAACTATTAAGCCTTGAGGTTGTAACAAAGCATATCCAGGAGCTACTTAAAACTGATGAAGTTGAAGACATAATAAGTATCGAACCAGAAAAACTACGAAATTTATATGCTTTGCTTGCAGAACTGGATCGTCATAGCGATTCTAATGCTGAAAGCTACCAAGCACTTATAGAACTACCAATTTGGCTTTCAAAAGGGATGTTAATATCTGCGGATAAAGCACTGTTGCCTGGAAACTTTACGGATCCCACCGGCCAAGCCAACCTTCTTGATACTTCTGTATTGAGCATGATTACTAGGGAATTTTTATTATCCAAGCTAGGAGTGAGAACTCAGAGCATTGAAGCTTTCGTGCAAACTGTCTTGCCAAGTTTTTTTGATGAAGCAGGGCCTAAAGATGAGAGCAAATACCCTCGTCTCATTAAAGAATTAGCAAACCATCCGTTCTTGTTAGATGAAATAGAATCTCGTCAATTGCTTGGCAATTTATTAATTGTTCCTACTCAAGATGGTGGCTGGGCAAGACCAGATAATGTCTATAAGCGTAAGGATGAATTAATAAAAGTTCTTGGGGATAACAAAAAACTTTGGTTAGACGAAAATCGACTTCCTAGTGAATTGTCAGTGCGCTCTTTTATAGAAAAATTGGGCCTTCGCCATAGCCCAATGGCACAGCACCTGGTTGAGCGTATGATATCTATTGCTGAAGATAGTTTACCAACGGAAGAAGCCCAAAAAGCTAGCAGTGAGGCTTTCTATTTTTTATGTGACCACTATGAAAAATGGAAAGATAAATCTTTTTTTCAAGAAGCGGTCAATATGCTTAGTCAAGCTGATTGCTTCCCAGCAGATGATGATAAAGAAAACTGGTATTCATCTGATGAGCTATATGCTCCATTTCGTGCCGAAGCATTTCGTTCACAAGCAAGTATTTTAAATTTTAAAAATACAAGTCGTTTGAAAACAGAATTTTTGGACGAGTTGGGGGTTACAATTAAGCCAGAAACAGATTTGGTTGTTGATCATTTATTGCACTGTATCGAAACTAATGAACCACCACAGTATGTAACGTACCAAATTCTCAATGAGAGAGCAGATGAACTTGGCGACAAGGCTTCAGTGTTGGCTAATTCTCGTTGTGTGTATGTTGAAAGCCAAAAAACATTTGTACACCCAAGCAGGCTTTATTGGATTCCTCAACAACTTGGGCATTATGCTTTTACCATCCCAACTAAGCTTGAAGTATTTAAGCCTTTATTCAACGCGATTGGAGTTAAAGATAAACCAGAGGGGCGTGAGTACCTCAATATTTTATTGGAGATTGTCAAAGAACATTTTGAACAATCTAAAGCAGTTGTTGGAGCTGAGCGTGCAATATATGATGCTTGTCTTCGTGGTATTGCAGATTCTTATAGTAATGGTGAACTATCAGATGAGGAGGTTGAAGGCTTAAGAAAATCACCAAGCATATTAAATTTGGCTGGATTACCTCACTTCCCAGATGAACTGCTTCTTCAAGATAGCGAGTGGCATACTAAATTCTTTAATAGTGATTTGAACCAAGCACTCTGCAAATCTGCTCTTGAATTATTGGAAATCAATGAAAAGATTGGTCTGAAACGGTTAAGTGATAATGTAAGAATCACCCTTGAATCAGTTAAAGGGGCGGCACTTGAAGAAGTTGAACCAACTAACGTATTAAAAGAAAGAGTTAGTGTGCTAGTTCGTTTGTTGCACGATAAGCCAACTGATATTCAAAGGAAGGTGAAAAGTTCTTTTTCTAAGTTAACAATAACAAGCTACGACTCTATTCGGATTCAAGCTCACGCACAGATAGGAGAAGACTGGACTGAAGCTCCGCCTGTAGATGTGAAAGCATTTTTTGATGAAGATGCATTTCAATTGGTATTGACTCGCCCAATCAATCGAGCATGGATTTCTGCACTTAATAGCATTTTGCATCAGCTTATGCCAGAGGAATCAGGAAGTGAAATTTCAAAATTAACTCTTAATTTTAACCAGTATTTGACGATGGACGTTGAAGAAGCGCATGAGCTGTTAACCGATGCAGGTATTCCAAATTTAGAAGATGATGATTTAGAAATTAATATTGAAGATCTAATGTCATTGAGCCTGGATGATTTTGGTGATTCTATTGAAGAGGCTTCCACCTCTAGCAACGATGAGTTAACGGAAGCCGATGAAGAGGATGAAACCTCATCATTTGGTTATGGCGAATTTAAAAAGTTTATAGAAACTAAACAGGTTTCTGATACTTCAATTGGCGCAGGTGGGAACCAGAAAAAATATGAAACTAAGAAAAACAATGAACAACCATCGCTGCCTTTAAAAAACAATCTACTATCCCATGGTGGCAGTCAATCTAGTTATTCTGACAGAGTGCGATTAGATAGCAACTCGAAAGAAAACATATCAAGGGCTAAAAATCTTCATATCAACAAGTCGCGGCCAGAGTATAAAAAGCAATGGGATCGACGTTTGATTTCATATGTTCAAAAAGAGTCTAAAGACTCTAATGAGTTTATAGGAAGGGAAGGTGTAGCCGAACATAACCTTGCAGTTGAGGCTGTTGCACGAGCAGCAGTTTGTGAATATGAAAAAGAACGTGGACGTATAGCCGAGCAAATGGCTCAAACACACCCTGGCTACGATATTATTAGCCGCGATCCCGTCACAAATAACGAACGGTTTATTGAGGTCAAGGGGGTCAATGGTGAATGGGGACAAACTGGCGTTGGGCTTTCTCGCCTTCAGTTTGAAAAGGCACAGCAGTATGGTGAGGATTTCTGGCTATATGTGGTTGAGTTTGTATCTTCACCAGAAAATACTCGTGTACATGCAATCCAGAGTCCTGCTTCGGCAGTTACATCGTTTATGTTTGATGGAAATTGGCGTGATGCTGCCGTAGATGAAAAGGCAGATCCATCATTACAATTTATCTCTGGAGCGCGTATTCAGCACGATAGCATGGGGAAGGGTGTGATTCAGAACATTCAAACGCGTGGCACTACAAAGCTATTAACCATACAGTTTGATGATAAGCCACAAGCAACGCCCAATGTTCCTTTAAATTTGTATTTAATGCGTGTGTTAGAAGAGGAAGTTGATGACATCGATAATTCCTATTCTCTCTGAGTCGCAGCTTAATGAATTGCCTTCGAGAGCCGAAGCAAAAGTTTATCGTGCATTGAGAGATAATCTTTCAGATAAATATACAATTTTTTTCCAAGTTGGATGGATACTCCAGCGTGAAGAAGAAAGTGCTAAGGATGGTGAAACAGACTTTGTGATATGCCATCCAGATTTTGGTTATGTTTGCATTGAAGTTAAAGGTGGTGGTGTTGGTTTTGATTCAGAGACTGGCACTTGGTTCTCTATTGATAGACACAAGCAAAAGCACTCAATTAATAACCCTATCAATCAAGGGCTAAAGGCGAAATACTCAATTAGAGCTAAATTAAATGAACAGAAGCGTTGGAAAGATCTCGCTTTAACTAATGTTCTCGTTGGACATGCAGTGTTTTTTCCTGATGTTGGCAATGCCTTTGCTCTATCTCGCCCAGATATGCCACAAGAGTTAATTGGAACTTCGGATTCACTTGAAAACATTAGCTCTTGGGTTGATACGGTTTTTGCGTATTGGGGGGCTAAAACTTCAAATATTACCCCCTTAGGTAAGCGAGGTTTGGATGTTTTTCATGAAATCTTTGCCCGTTCTTTTGAAGCCTTGCCATTAACGTCCATACTGCTTGCCGAACAAGAGCAAAAGCGCCTTATTTTGACAAAAGACCAAATTCGAATACTCGACTTATTACGTTCACGACGCAGAGTTGCGATTAGTGGTGGGGCAGGTACAGGTAAGACAGTGCTCGCACTTGAAAAGGCTCGTCGTTTAGCAGCAGAAGGGTTTAAAACACTTTTAACTTGTTATAACAGGCAGTTGGCTGATCATCTTCGTAATATTTGTGAAGGCATTCCCAATCTTGATGTTATGAGTTTTCATCAGCTGTGTTATCAGCGAGTTGATAGAGCTAATCGTGTTTCAGGAAGAGACCTCCTTGCTGAGGCAAAAATTACTTATCCGGGAGCCAATGTATTTGAAGTTCAGCTGCCCAATGCGCTCGGATATTCATTGGAGGTTCTTCCTGAGCGGTATGACGCAATTGTTTGCGATGAGGGACAAGATTTTCGAGAAGAGTTTTGGGTGCCACTAGAGCTACTTCTTACAGACTTAGATAGCAGCCCTCTCTATGTTTTTTTTGATGACAACCAAAATATTTATGCTAGAGCTGGCACGTTTCCAATTCAGGATGAGGCTTTTCCATTAACAACAAACTGTCGTAACACCATTCCAATTCATGAAGCTGCTTATAAAGGCTATCAAGGCTTGCCCGTAACACCGCCAGAAAATGATGGCGAAGAAATCCAATTTATTTGTGCGCAAAATACAAGGCAGCAAGCTGCAAAAATTAACTCAAACATTGTAGATTTGATTACACAACAGGGGGTTTCACCAGGTGATATTGTAGTACTACTTGGTGATGCTTATCATAAAGCCGACTATTATGCTGAGTTGAAAGCACTTCCTCTGCCTAGAGGCTCTATGTGGCTCGAAGAAGGAGAAAGATCTGAGTCCACTGTTCTTATAGATACAATTCAGAGATTTAAAGGATTGGAATCTCCAGTTGTGTTTTTATGGGGGCTGGATGATATAGATCTAGCAAAGGCTAAAGAGCTTTTGTACATAGGCATTAGCCGTGCAAAATCTTTGCTGGTGGTTGGTGGAGATTTAGTAGTGCGAAACCATTTTGAAAGAGAAACATAAAAAGAGCTTTAGTATTTTGGCTATTTTATATTCCGCTGTTTCCTGTAATTGCAACAAACAATTTCTTTTGCATTTCTTGGTTCCAATCAAACCTAATTTATCCAAGAGACAGATAGAAACTAGAGGTTTAAAGTGGGGCTCAAAATGAAATTGATAATATAGATAGCTCCCGCTTAGTAGCATCGAATTTTTAGCTTGGGATGGTGCTAAACCAATGTTAGTTTCACCATAAAAAATAAAAGGAACAACATGAAACTTAAAATTTTACTTGTAGCATTAATAACTCTGGTAGTGAGCTCCTGTGCTACTGGGCCTAAACCGGATTCCGATCATAAAGAAGAAATATACAGCCGAAATTGGGAAGATAAATTTACTGGTTCAAAATCATGCTACACAGTACGTGAATCTACATATACTAATGGGTTAATGAGTTACAACGTAGGTATTGATATTAAATGCGGCACTAGGATTACTTTAATTAAATCGGATGCTTTAACTGCTCAAGGTAAAGATTATATTGGAGTTAAGAAAAATAGAGCTGGAGGAATTTGTGCGGGCGTTTATGGCTACCCAAAGGAAGATCTTAATATAGCAAGCTATTGGGTTTATGGAGACACAAGATCGCGGTCTTCATCTCTTGGCTTACGCTATTACGCTAATAACAATTTTTCTCAACTACAGCCAAAACCCCAAGCAGTTCAGACATTAGAGTTTTTTAAGCAATTTATTAATTCTGATGAAATAGCTATGTTGGTAAGAATTGGTGAGTCGGGTGGCGAAATCATCCCTGTAGACAAAGAACTTGCCAGTCAATTTCTATCTGATTGTTTTTAATTAGAGTTTAAATTCATCAATATATAGCATTAATGGCCAACCGAGCTTCTGCCTTAATGCTTAAACGTTTTAACCAAGGGTTTCGCCGTTGCTAGGCGTTTTTAACAGCTCATCAAATTGTGCAATAGAAACATTGCATGCATGGCAAATTTTACGAACTTCTAGATAGCCTAGCTTGCGCTCGCCAGACTCATATTTAGATACATAGCTTTGAGGTTTATCCAGTAGGTCTGCAAGCTCTTTTTGCGTTAATTTGGCTTGAGTGCGGATGTCTTTAAGGCAATTCCTAAAAAGCTGCTGTTCTTCATCCCATAGCAAATTAGCCATGTTGGATTTTTCCATTCTTGAGAAAAATCCCACATTAGGATACTGTTCGCAAAATCCCATTTTGGGATAATCGAAAGAACAACCCAAATTATGCTTTAAGACAAGGAAAAATAAATGAAGGCAATTAAGTTAATTAGCTTTTTGGTTTGCGTATTTGTTGCAAATACAGCGCTTGCAGATAACCAGAAGCTTCTTAAGTTGTTCCATGATTATGGAATGACTAAGTGTGATTCTTACATTATTGAAAATAGTGGGTTAGATGAAAAGCCAAATTGGAGCATTGATATTAGCAAGCACGATGGAGAG
>Ga0209075_1003350_pt1 | contig 13421 bp, 13 predicted proteins | sample Stecom2011_FD_187523 | JGI IMG/M metagenome (GOLD analysis project Ga0209075, IMG submission 187523) | Agricultural soil microbial communities from Utah to study Nitrogen management - Steer compost 2011 (SPAdes) (version 2) | ecosystem: Environmental > Terrestrial > Soil > Agricultural land... | reverse complement strand
TGAATTGGCAACAGAATGATTTCCATTTTTAACTTCAAAAAGTAGTTTATCAGTTGTATTTGGTGTAACGTTATAATGAATGTCTGCATGTTGTGCGGGAGGTGCAGTAGGATCATTTTGCCCACTAAAAATTAACACAGGACTGTCGTGATCTAACGAAGGATTGGTTAACCAAGGGCACAAAGCAACCACTCCTTTAATTGTGCCGTCAAGTACTGCCGCGCGCTGCGCGCCACCACCGCCCATAGACCATCCACTTACGGCGAATTTGTCCACGTCAAGTTTGTTTTCTAGGGGAGATGTACTCCGTGTGTTTTCTTGACGCATTGTTTCTAACGCATCTATCAGCGCATAGGCTCTGACTTCTGGAAGATCAAAAAGAGAATTTGTTCCAATAATAATAGTTACTATCCCGTGGGAAGCATAAAAGGGGCCCCATTCTTCAACACTGGAAGGTAAAGCTGTAAATCCAGGAACAATGGCGATACTCGCGAAAGGAGGTTGGGCATTTGTAGGATAATATACCGTCGCACCCAAATAATTTGGACCATTTCTAATGCCATCTGCTTCAGTGAGAGTAGCAACATTATAAGGTCCAGGATTTATTAAACTTTCTATTGTGACATCTTCGCATTGTGCGAACAGAACGTTTGGTGCTAATGAGGTCAGTAAAAAGAAAATGGCAAGTGCGTAAATTTTTTTCATATATTTTTTTTAGACTACTATTTTCAATGTTGAAATTTAGGCTTTTAAAAGTTTTAACCAAAATTTAAAGTACGTATCTCCGAAAACCCTGTTCTAAAAAGAGTTTCACGCCTGTGGCCCATTCAAACCCACCTGGGTACCCCACCGTAATAAAATACGCACTATTACGTATTATTTCTAGCTTTATATTGCTTTAACTTTACAGCACTCTAGAATCCTTTAAAAATACAACTTTGTAAGTTAGATTAAATCTCCCTGCGTTATAATGTTTCAATCATTGAAAGAATCGTATTAACTCCCTTCCATTTATAAGAATTGTTTTTTAAATAAATAAGTCTCCCCGTAGGCAAAGTTCAAAAGCTTGAACTGCTTATGATGGGCAATTTGGTTTTCTCACTTCTCCTGTTATTGCATTTGTAGATATTTAAAAAGGCTATTTCACAAAAAGGAATGGTCAATCAGACAAGTTTTGGAATAATTCCAATCAATAAACCTTTAAAAACTAAAAGATGAAAACAGCAAGAACATTGTCCAACCAACTAATTTTAGGAATGCTAGTATTACTTTTATTTTCTTCTTGTGAAAAAGATGGAGACCCAACTGGTGAAGGAAATTACATTTATGCTGTTAATAATTTAACCAATGTAAGACACGAGTACAATATTTATTTGGATGGCGAATACGTAGGTGAAATAGTAGCGGAATCTGGGATAATAGTAAACGCTACCAATTTTTGCAGTGATATACCTTTTGCCGAAACAAATGAAAACGTTATTGTGATAAAGAACGTAAGTAGTGGAGAACATATCCTAAAACTTGAGGATGAAGAATCGCTAGATATTCTCCATATCGAAAACTTTACAATGACAGACAAGGGATGTATGTGCCAACCTTATATCATGTTGTGATTTTTTCTAAAAACTAATTTTCACCTCTTCCAAAACAGCTTGCTATTTTGGATATAGTAATGGAATTAATCTTTCATTCGGTTTTCCTTAACTATTTCGACAATAGAAACCCCATCAATCAAAACGTCTTTTAATACAGCATCTCCGTTTTTGATATTTACTAGGGCATAAGTTGTTTTGGTTGAATCCAATTGTGATTCTATATGGGCCCGTTCCGCATCATATGCTTTGGATTCTTCCATATAAAATCTGTCGAAGGGATAAGAAATACCAAGAGTTTTAGAATGAAGACCTGATATGAATTGGACTTTAGCTTTAACAAAATCTGTATTGTCCGAGGGTTTTTCTTTGGAAACATTATCAATCGCTGCAAATCCTTTCGAATCGGTTTTGAGGATTACGTAAATCTTTTCTCCTTCAACCCAAGTGTCTTTAGAGTCCACTTGGAGGCTGTTTTCTTTATATTGAAGTACTATGTACTTTCCCCTAAAAGGATCAGTAGGATCGATGGGCGCGGTCTCAAACTTGAATTCCTTTCCCGTTTCGAGTATCCTTTCCTTGTCCCATATCATTTTGGCGGGGATGACCAATTGAATGATGGCAACAACGATAAAGGCTGTTAATAAAATCTTCTTGCTATTCATTTTTCTTTCTTTTTTTTAGCATCCAATAATTGGCGGTGAAAAACCCAATACCTATAGCCATTAATAGAATACCGCGGATAACAAAACTTAAATCGGTGTTGAGGAAACGGATTATGATCCAAAGTGTAATAATAGAGAGCCCGAAATTTAATATTCCAAGATGTCCTTTTTTTGCTCCTTCTATAATTGTCATAATGCTGATCGTCAAAATAACTAAGTTGATTAGAACCACAGCAAAGCTGGAAAAAAGGCCAATGATGAATATTATTATAAATATGAGAAAAATGGGGGATAGAATTGGAAGTTCACGAAGCGATTTGTTCTTTTGGTGTGTATAGAGATAGTAAAGTGCTAAGAGCGATATTCCTATGGCTACCCAGAACTCCGTTGTTGTTAGCCAATTTCCAAAAACATATTGTTCAAGAACTATATCCCTCCAAAACCCTTCGAAACTGATTATAAATAAAAGGATCAAAGTGCCGAGTGTTCCTATTACTTTATAAGAGTTGTTTCTTAAACCTTTGTCTTTAAAAAATGCATTATTCCCTATCGTATACAACAGCCCAAAGAGACTGAAATAAGCCACATACATTAATGAACTGGCCCCCGACGCAAGAGTTCCAAGTACAACTGTTATTGATATTGGAATTAGCCAATTCTCTACAGTCAAGAAATTGCTTTTCGGATGGTTTCGAAACAAAAAATAATATTGTGGAAGAACCGCCAATAGTAAACCCCAATATAAGGAAGAATCAGTAATGGGATAGGAAAAATAACTGGCTTCTACAGCGTAATAGGTAATTCCAACTATAAATAGAAGTGCTACGGCGGAGGATTTCATCACATAAGTCAAGGGCAAACAAAGAAGCATCCAAATGAGGAGAAACGAACTTAAATTACCAGGAATATTATAAATCTGACCTATGAGCGATATGCAGGCTCCAACCGCAAAGAACAGAAAGGTTGTGGCACTTTCTATCCACGCTTTATTATTGGATTTTTTTAGAAGTACAAAGGCGCAGATCACTTGGGCCGCGATCAATGGCAAGAAAGCAAAAATTGTTTTAGTCGATCTTGATAATTCATCCCAGTTTTGAGCTATTATCAAGATGATGCCGAGACCAACCAAGATTGCACCTAAAATCCCGAATGCTACAAAAAGCCTGTTGGACGAGGATCCACTTTTACCTTTATAGTATTGTTGAATTTGTTCTGCGGTCTCGGGAGTAATAATTCCAGCTTCTATTAATTCCGGAATGTCTTTAGATATGCTCATTGAAGTTTTGATTTGGTTGAGAACTTAAATCTTCTTTGAAATTATTTAAGGTAGAAAAATGTGCGATAGTTTCTTATCTAAATTCTAAAGCCAAACTACAGTTTATTTCCTAGATTAAATCAAAGGTTTTTATTTAATCTATGTGAATTAACTCAGTATTTTTTTGAATGTAATGGTTGATGTATGGATTATGAAAATGAAAATTATCTTTCGAAAAATTAAAAAGGCGGCTCCGAAAGGAACCGCCTAATTTAAAAGCTTCTTTTTAACCAAATATTAAGCTTTATGGTCTTTGGAGCGGGTGGGGGCCACTTGATCAAAGACCGAGGGCAAAGTACTAATTATTTTTATATTTCAAGGAGTTTATCTATAAAAAGTGCTTTTTAACTGATTTTTATATAAAAAAATAAGCGGTCCTAAAGGGACCGCTAGGGAAATGAGGAATAATAGAATAGTGCTAATCATCGGAATCCTCCCGCTCCACAGCAATTATGGATTTAGGAGACTTTATTATTTGTGGGGACTTCTCATTTAAATCTAAGGTGGCTCCAGAATTAGTTAATAGTTCTCTGGAAAATGCATTGGGATTGGTAAAGTTGTTCTTTGCTACTATCAATTGTTTTAGGTGAACGCCATACGATAGTTGTATGGGCAAAGCCCCCTCAAGCTTATTGTCAAAAACATTAAAAACCTCAATCTCGGGAAGATATCCTACGCTCGAAGGAATATGGCCTGACAGTTGGTTACTGCTCAAATGCAATTGTTTTAAGCTTATAAGATTCCCTAATTCTGCTGGAATGTTTCCCTGAAGATTCGCACCATTGATGGCTAATATCTCCAATTCTTTTAGATTGCCCAGCTCCGCCGGAATAGTTCCTGAAATCGGGTTGAAGGAAAGCTCAAGGTTTTTTAAACTTCTTAAGTTCCCTAATGATGCAGGGAGCGTTCCATTTAAATTATTGAACAATAAACTAATCTCTGTTACTTTGCCATCTTCTATGGTAATGCCGTGCCAAGATTCCACAGGATTTTTAAAATCCCATTTGTTGGTCCAGTTTTGCCCATCGGTGGCAATATATAAATCTAAGAGGATTTGTTTTTCCTGAAGGCTCACTTGAGCATTTAAGATAAAAACGAGGAAGAAACCCGCGCAGGTTAGTATCGCTTTTTTCATAGTTTGGGGCTATTTGGTTAGTTAAAGCGTAGTAAAAGAAACAAATTTAATGCTGATGCGCAAATTTATTCGATGAAATACATAGTAAAAGGTCTTTTTATTCAGAAATACTTAACAACATATTTTGATTCACCTCATGAACCCCATCAAATACTTCAATTTTTAATCGATCTTCAAAAAGTTCCGTTGCCTTTAAATTTTCTTCTTTTTTCCGTTCTTCGTTTATATATGGATCTTTATTTCCATAAAGGAATACTATTGAACTTGAAGGCTGAAGAAATTTAAAATCTGATTTTTTTAGCTCCTTTGGAATTCCACCCGAATGCAGAACGAGCTTATTGCATTGAATCTTTCTGCTTGCAACCCATCGCAAGGCAATAGAAACCCCTTGGGAATATCCCATAACAATTAAGTTGGGTGCCTCCTTATTCAATTCTTTTTTGAAAACAGCATCTATATAATTTAAAATATTCTCAGTTTCCGATAATGTATTTTCACGAGTTAGCCAGGAAGCACCAACATGTTTGAATTTTCTGTCCTGATAATATTTTGAAGGAGCTTGGGGAGCAATTATAAAATTTTCATCGGAATTTAACTTTTCAAAATATTTTAAGAAGTATTTACTTAAATATCCCATTCCATGAAAAACGATCCAAACATTTTTCGTTTTGTCCGTATAACTATTGAGAAGGGTATAAGTATTGGTGGCGGTGTACGAAACCTCTTTTTCTGTGATCATTTTGTTGAGTTCAATTTTGTATTTTTACAAATGTAAAGCAATACTATGAAGTACACCAAAGATCAAATTCTTGAAATGTCCAAGAAAATGTGTAAAAACACATTAATGGAAACTCTCGAAATCGAGTTTACGGAGGTAGGCGAGGATTTTCTAATTGCCCGTATGCCAGTGACGTCACGGGTTCATCAGCCTGATGGGGTTTTACATGGCGGTGCCTCTGTGGCATTGGCGGAAAGTGTAGGCAGTGCTGGCGCATTCTTCTTTTTGGATTCAGAAAATACTGTAATCCGAGGGATAGAAATAGCTGCCAACCATGTAAAAAGTGTGCGTGATGGTTATGTTTATGCGCACGCGAGTATTCTACATAAAGGAAGAACCACCCAACTTTGGCAAATCAAGATATTAAATGAAGAAGGAGAGCTGGTATCTCTTGTTAAACTTACAACTCTAAGCCTTCCAAAGAAAAATTGATGGATTTTGAACTATTGATTGATAGAATTGAAAAACACCATCAAAAGCAATTGCCTTTTGTGATGTTTTCATTAGCCGAAAAAAATACAGTAACTGCATTTTTGCAAAATAATGATAGTTTGTACGAAGTTGAATATTTTTCGGACAACGGTTTTGTTATCGCTCCCTTCGATTATAAACTTAAGTCTTTCTTTATTCCGGAAAAGAATTCAGTGAAATTGAATGCTGAATTGCCGCAATTAAATATTCAATTATCTAAAGTTGAAATATCTCCTGAACTTGAGGAAAGATATATATATATTGATCTAATTAAAAGCACTATTGCTACTATCAAAAAAAAGCATGCCAGCAAAATAGTAATGTCTCGAAGTAAGGATTTCCCTCTTACAAAGTTTGGTTTGGGAACCTTGATCAAGCGGCTTTTTTCAACTTATCCTACTGCTTTTCGGTATATTTGGTACCATCCCAAAACCGGATTTTGGTGTGGTGCCACTCCGGAAATCCTTGTTGAAATTGAGAACCATCTGTTCAAAACTATGGCATTGGCAGGTACGCAAGCTTATCGTGGTAATAAAAATCTGCTTTGGGGAGAAAAGGAAAGGGATGAGCAACAACAAGTTACTGACTCCATTACCAACAGCCTACAACGGGTAACCTCAGTTTTAAAAGTTTCCAATCCCCGCACGCATATTGCCGGCTCTTTGGCGCATTTGCGCACAGATATTACTGGGACTATAAATAACGGGAAAGCTACTTTGGGGACTATTGCTACGGTTCTTCATCCTACACCCGCTGTTTGTGGCACTCCACAGAAATATGCGCGTGAATTTATTCTATCCAACGAAGATTATGATCGGGAATTCTACACCGGATTTCTTGGTCCCATAAGTAACAATGGCACCACTGCCACCTTGATGGTCAACTTGCGCTGTATGAAAATAGAGGACGATATCGCACGAATATATGTAGGTGGAGGAATCACTCTGGGCTCCAACCCAGAAGCGGAATGGGAAGAAACACAAAATAAAATGCAAACCATGTTGCAAGTATTGCAACCAATGCTATAATATTTTTAAGGACTTCGTACCTTTGCCACCGATGAAATTCTCAGATAAAATTCTTTCGCAGACCATAGTTCAATTTTGTTTGGATAAAGGTATAGACCATATAGTTATTTCGCCAGGATCGAGGAATGCTCCTCTTACTTTAGGTTTTGGAGAAAATCCTAACTTTAAATGTTTTAGCATAGTCGATGAGCGTTGCGCCGCTTTTTTTGCACTTGGCATGGCACAGCAACTAAAAACTCCAGTCGCGGTAATATGCACTTCCGGATCAGCTCTACTCAACTATTACCCTGCAATTGCGGAAGCCTTTTATAGCGATATTCCATTAGTGGTTATTTCTGCCGATAGACCTGCCAAATACATCGATATTGGCGATGGACAAACAATCCGTCAAGAAAACGTTTTTAAAAACCACGTTCTTTACAGTGCCAATTGTGTGGAAGGAGAAGAGTTTCAAATACAAAATGAAACGGAAATCAATATCGCCCTCAATACTTCCATTGAATTGAAAGGTCCTGTGCACATTAACCTTCCTTTTTCAGAACCTTTGTACCGCACAGTGCATAACCAGATAGTACGCCCACAAAACGTGCCGGCGCGTTCAGCATCTGATTTTATAGATGAAGCGCTACCTAACTTTATTTCACAATGGAATAGTAGTAAACGAAAAATGGTGTTGGTAGGAACTTTGCCTCCGAATAGCGTGGAAGAGCGATTCTTAGTACAACTTGCCAAAGATCCAAGTGTTTTAGTATTGACCGAAACCACTTCCAATATACATAACAGCAATTTTATAAGTGCGATAGATCAACTTATTTCTCCTTTGAGCCAAGAAGAATTTGAACAGCTTCAACCTGAAATTCTGCTCACTTTTGGAGGGATGGTCATTTCGAAGAAAATAAAATCTTTTTTGCGGTCCTTTCCACCCAATTTGCATTTTCACGTCGATCCAAAAACAGCTTATGATACTTACTTTGTTTTAAACCACCATTTTAAGGCGGATATAAATACTTTCTTTGGTCAACTTCTCTCAAAAATAAAGGAGATAGAAAGTCCATATCAGAGACCGTGGTTAGATTTGAAAGACTATCGCGTGGAGCGGCATCAGTTATACGAAACACAGATTCCGTATTCCGATTTTATGGTTTTTTCTGAAATCTTCCATCAATTGCCAGAAAACATACAATTGCAGTTGAGCAACAGCGCCACAGTAAGATATGCTCAACTTTTTGATATCTCCCCAACGGTTGAAGTTTTTTGCAATCGCGGGACGAGTGGCATTGATGGCAGTACCAGCACGGCGGTGGGAGCAGCGTATATTGCTAAACTGCCCACGGTTTTTTTAACGGGTGATCTCAGTTTTTTCTACGACAGCAATGGGCTTTGGAATAATCATATTCCGCCGAATTTTAAAATAATCGTCATAAACAATGAAGGCGGGGGAATCTTTAGAATTCTTCCGGGAGAAAAGGACACAGATCTTTTTGACACTTATTTTGAAACCAAGCATTCCATGAATGCAAAAGCGCTAGCAGAAATGTATGGGTTTTCGTATTTATCTATAGAGGAGGGAGGGAATTTAAAAGAAAATATCAAGCTCTTTTTCCAACAAAACGAAGGACCTGCCTTGTTGGAGGTTTTCACACCACGAACCGTAAATGATAATATACTTTTAGAATATTTTAAATATATATTATAAATAGGTTTTAGCCCAAATCATAGCTTTCTCGAAATCCGTAAAAATTTCATGCGGTTTAGCGCAAAATTTGGATTCCAATCCTCCATTTAATAGTCCAAGCTCCGAATAGCTGACAACTCCTATTGCTTTTAATGTAGGAATATTGTTTAAATATTTAAAATCTATTGGCTTGGTTGCGTATGAGTTTTTGCGATCGCTAATATAAACCCACCGTTGATTGCCTAATATGGCCAAGCATCTCAAAAGCACCGAGAACCCACTTTTATACGATAGGGTTATTCCTTCTATCCCCTCAAACACCAAAATATTTCCATAAAAATAAATCTTGCCAATATCTGTATCCAAGACTTTGTCTAATCGAAATTCCGATGGTAATTTATGTGGTGAAAGGTCTTGCATAACAGTTCAATTTACGTCAAAAATTTTAAAACGCATCTACGTGTTCCGCATTAACTTTTGGGCGAAATACAGTACCTTTGCCACTATGATAAAACTTGGAGAGTATAATACCTTAGAAATTCTTCGGGAAACCGAGCCGGGTCTTTACCTGGGTGATGAAGAGGACAATGTAGTTTTGTTGCCGCACAAATACAAACCTGAAACCTATGAAATAGGAGATAAACTGAAGGTTTTTATTTATCTGGACAACGAAGAAAGGCCCATTGCCACTACTTTGGAACCTTTCTTATTGCTAAATACATTTGGATATCTGCACTGTAGCGATGTTACTGAATATGGGGCATTTATGGACTGGGGATTAGAGAAACAACTTTTTGTACCCTTTAAGGAGCAGGCTCGACCCATGAAACAAGGTAGTTGGTATATTGTGTATTTATATCTGGATGAAAAAACCAATCGATTAGTGGGCTCCAGCAAAACCAATCAATTCCTTCAAAACGAAAACTTGACTGTGGAACCTTTTGAGGAAGTGGGTATTTTAGTGACTCATATCACCGAAAAGGGCGCAAATGCTATTGTTAATGGTTTGCATCATGGGCTGATTTATATAGACGATATTTTTGAAGACATCCGAAGTGGCGACCGTCTGAATGCTTTTATAAAAAAAATACGCGAGGACAACAAAATAGATTTGGTGTTGCAGGCTCCTGGCTATAGAAGTATTGAACCGAATGCCAATTTTATAAGGGAGGAATTAGAAGCAGCGGGCGGATTTTTACCACTACACGACAAAAGTGATCCGGAAGTTATCAAAAACCAATTAGGTATGAGTAAGAAAAGCTTCAAAAAAGCGATTGGTACACTCTACAAGGACAAACAAATAGTTATTAAGGATGACGGCATAGAACTGCTTTAACCAAAGTAAAAGTTTTTCAATCTTTGGTTTTTAATAACCTCTACCTATGCGAGTATGAGCACAGCGAGGGCAAATTCCATAAGGTGGACAATTGTCGGCAAAAAGAAAACCGCGTCGAGCGTCCTCATAAACCATGTTTTTCACCTGAGTAGATCCGTCGGAATTATAGCGGCTATTTCCACCGTAAATGCCGAGCTCCTTTGGATCGAGTGAAATTTTTATAGATGATTGAACAAAGTTTTCACTACTTAAAACTGCCTCGTACATACTCACTGGTTCCCGATAATTTTCTCGGCTAAGCCTAAATGAAGGAAGTCTTTTGGAGGAGATATTCGAAAAATCTGATTTTGACGGTAGGGGATTGGTCATTAAACTTTCCAGCTCAGGAAGATTTACGAAATCCAATTTTACTTTATTAGTTTCAAAATCCAATTGGGCCGTTCCCAAAAATGGAATTAAAAATAAAAAAAACACCAGCTTTTTCATAGGCACAAAGATATCAAAATTTAAGCCAGAATTCTAGAGGGCAAAATTGATCATACTGTTAAAAATACTCAATGTTTAACAAATCTCAAATTTAAAACTACGAAGGTCAAACAACAAACTATTCATATCTTTGAAAAAAATCAAAAAAAACATGAGTACTCCAAATTGGAAAACAGTTAAAGAATACGCTGATATCACCTATAAGAAATCAAATGGCGTGGCGCGGATTGCCTTTAATAGGCCGGAAATCCGAAACGCTTTTAGGCCCAAAACAACTTCAGAATTGTTGGACGCTTTTCACGATGCCCAAGAAGATACTTCTATTGGGGTAGTTTTGCTTTCTGCCGAAGGACCTTCTTCTAAGGATGGAGTCTATAGTTTTTGCAGCGGGGGCGACCAGAAAGCACGTGGACATCAAGGTTATGTGGGAGAGGATGGCTACCATCGTTTAAACATACTCGATGTGCAAAGATTGATCAGATTTATGCCCAAAGCTGTAATCTGTGTAGTGCCCGGTTGGGCAGTTGGCGGTGGCCACAGTCTTCACGTGGTGTGCGATTTGACTTTAGCCAGTAAAGAACACGCTATCTTTAAACAAACTGATGCCGACGTTACCAGTTTCGACGGAGGATACGGAAGTGCGTATCTTGCAAAGATGGTCGGGCAAAAACGGGCGAGAGAAATATTTTTCTTGGGAAGGAACTATTCCGCTCAAGAGGCTTTTGAAATGGGCATGGTAAACGCAGTAGTTCCTCACGATGAATTAGAAGCAACAGCCTATCAATGGGCTCAGGAAATTCTCGCCAAAAGTCCAACCAGCATCAAAATGCTCAAATTTGCAATGAATCTTACAGATGATGGTATGGTCGGACAACAAGTTTTTGCTGGAGAAGCCACTCGCCTTGCGTATATGACAGAAGAGGCAAAAGAAGGTAGGGATGCTTTTCTCGAAAAACGCGCTCCGAACTTTGATAAAAAATGGTTGCCATAGTTTAGTTATTTAATAGAAAACAATATCAGATTTCAAATCCATAGCCAAAACTTATGAAAATCATTTTCAGCTTGCGAAAAATCTGGTATTCGCTTTCATCCAACCAACGTTTTTTTATACGACAACTTTATTATTTTCCAAAAGACACTTTGGATTTATTAAGCGGAAAACGCCATAAATATGTACCGCCACGTGGGTATATCTACACAGGTTCCCCGGCCAGCGCGAAAGAATATTTGGAGCAGGGTCGAAACCAAGTGCGAATGCTCAGAGAATATGTACACTTAAAACCTAATCACCATGTGCTGGATATTGGAAGTGGTATAGGCAGAACCGCCATTGGATTGACTGATTTTTTAAGTAAGGACGGAAGCTACGAAGGTTTCGATGTGGTTAAAAGAGGCGTGGATTGGTGCAATTCCCGAATTCATAAGGATTATCCGAATTTTAATTTTCAGTATGTCCCACTTTTTAACGATCTATATAATACAGCAACCCTAAAGGCAACGGAATTTATCTTTCCCTATGCCGATAACTTCTTTGACTTGGCTTTCTCCTTCTCCGTATTTACGCATATGCAGATCGAGGAAATTCAACATTATTTTAGTCAAATTCATCGCACTCTTAAACCGGATGGCCTGTGCTTTTCTACCTTTTTTCTATATGACGATGCTTCTGAAGAATTTATAGCTACTAATCACACCTTCAATTTTCCTGTTAAAAAAGATGGGTATCGACTTATGAGTGAAAACGTAAAATCGGGAAATATAGCAATTCATAAAAATAGATTGAATCAAATGCTGGAAAGGGAAAACTTCGAAGTAATCACTATTGTAGATGGTTTTTGGAAAGATAGCCACCCGAACGGTTCCAAAAGTGAATACCAAGATATGGTTGTGTTTAAAAAAATATAATCCTGTATGTCACAACTCCAAATTCTCAATAGGGCCAAGCGGCGAGATTCTCTACATTTTTGAAGAGTCAACAAATCTCAAAAAATTAAAGCAACGAAAGAATTCCTCCGGTGCTTTATATTTTCAAATAGTTAATTTATTCCTCATGAATTGGAATAAGCTTCGGCATGTACATTTTTCACAGCTCTACCGCTTGGATCGTTCATGTTTTTGAAACTCTCGTCCCATTCCAATGCCACGGGCGAACTGCACGCCACAGAGGGAACGGATGGTACACACATAGCAGCTGTATCGCTGGGGAAATGTTCCGTAAAAATGCTTCGGTAATAAAATTCTTCCTTAGTAGAAGGCGGCTGTATCGGAAATCTGTAGTGTGCATTTAAGAGTTGTTCGTCACTCACCCTTTTGTCCACCATTTCTTTTAATGTATCGATCCATGCATATCCTACCCCGTCACTGAATTGCTCTTTTTGACGCCACAACACACTTTCTGGCAACATATCTTCAAAAGCTTTTCTGAGCACCCATTTTTCCATCCGTTCTCCATTTATCATTTTATCCTGAGGATTTATTCTCATTGCCACATCCATAAACTCTTTGTCCAAAAACGGCACTCTCCCCTCTATTCCCCAACTAGCCAAAGCCTTGTTGGCTCTAAGACAATCGTACATATGAAGTTTATCTAATTTTCTCACATTTTCTTTGTGGAACTCTTCCGCGTTCGGTGCTTTATGGAAATATAAATATCCCCCAAAAATCTCGTCTGAACCTTCGCCGCTGAGTACCATTTTTATCCCCATAGCTTTTATCGCACGTGCCATTAAATACATGGGTGTGCTAGCGCGAATAGTGGTAATATCATAGGTTTCCAAATGATAAATCACATCTCGAATGGCATCCAAGCCTTCTTGAATGGTGAATTTAATTTCGTGGTGCACCGTATCCAAATGTTCGGCAACCAATTTTGCGGCCGCAATATCTGGACTGCCTTCTAAACCTATAGCAAAACTGTGAAGCTTTGGCCACCAAGCGCCT
>Ga0209075_1003349_pt1 | contig 13425 bp, 17 predicted proteins | sample Stecom2011_FD_187523 | JGI IMG/M metagenome (GOLD analysis project Ga0209075, IMG submission 187523) | Agricultural soil microbial communities from Utah to study Nitrogen management - Steer compost 2011 (SPAdes) (version 2) | ecosystem: Environmental > Terrestrial > Soil > Agricultural land... | reverse complement strand
TATTTTTTACAGGGATCCAGACTTCACTATAAGCATAATCGCTTCTCTCTTTATCCATTTTCGTAAAAGAAAAGGTAGGGGCATTGATTAGTTCGAAGTTAGATGATGGAAGCCAATCAGAATATACTCTTGCCATTGTGTTTTGCAAAGTTGAAGGGAAGGGACCTTCATTTGGGAATACTGCCCAAGTATATGCACCCACTGGCACCACTTCTAAGCGCTCGCTTACTTTATTTGCCGTTGTCAAAACACCGATTAAATGGGTTAAATCTCCCTCTTCCTTTAAGAAATTTGCATCGGACTCATAAGATGCATTCACAATTTCATAGGGTTCTATATTTTGAAGAGAACGCATTTCCTTCCTTTGGTCCTCAGTGATACTTTGAGCAAGCTCCACGATTTCATTATTTACTCCTTCAAATTGCATTGCCACCCTTTTGCTAATCCCCACTAAATTAAATGCAGGTTTGTCTACGATTCTAAATTCCATACCGACGCCTCCTTTGATTGATATTACAAATGAAAGCTTGGGAAAAGTTCTACTGATGCCATCTCTTGCAACTTCTGAAGGTAATAGACCGCTCCATTTTTTAAATGCTCGTGTAAAGCCATCCATAGATTGATACCCATATTTTAAAGAAACATCTGTAACTTTTTCTCCACACAACAAATCCATACTAGCTTCAGATAGTTTTCGATTTTTAATGTATTCACTAAGGGTCATTCCTGATAGGTAAAAGAATATCTTTCTAAAATGGTAGTCAGGTACGCCGGCGTATTTAGAAATTACCTCAAGAGATAAGTCATCAGTCAAATGATTCTCGATATAGTCAATCACGCTGTTTAATTGGTTTAGCATCATTTCCCTCCTTTCATTGTCCATATGATATCAAAGTATATTCTTTGACGCTCGACTTTTTTACAGCAAAAAATATCGTATTGCCTTATAAGTAAAGGGCACTTGAAATAACTTATATCGATACAGATTTCCAATGGGATAAGTTCAAATCATGGACCGCTTTTACAATTAGCTACAGACCTTTCATAAGAATCGGATAGAGGAGATTGACAGATATAAATCGAAGCATTGGTCTGGAAATATGAGAACAGGGGTGGTTGTCTGGTGAGTATCAGTCTATATAATGACAAGGGAGGAGCGTGCGTAACATGGAAAACGTAACGACTGCTAGTAAAACAGAATCCATTAATTCATTCCAATCATCGATTAGAAAAACTGAAAAAGCCTTGGCTCATATGGCAGCAAAAGGGGCAAATACAACCTTGATAGAGAAGCGACTTAAATCCCTTCGCATCGGTTTAGCCATGTTGGAATACGTCTGGGATCAACGCCCCCATAATTATACTCCAGAAGAATTAACAGAAGCTCACCATGTCCTGACTGGTTTGCTCCCATCAATAAAGAGCATTTATGCTAAATCAAAGGCTGGTAGTCCTCAAAAAACACTCTTAGAGAGAAGGCTTAAGGCCTTGGAATTAGCTGTTCAAGCAATTGACAATCTCTGCAATTGCTAGCTCGAAAAAATGAAAGTGGTAGGTGAAAGCAGTGTCGATGCGCAGAAAAGATAGAGAAATGAGTTCAGAGTTTGGATTAAAAGTCATAGATAAATCCAAATACGGGATTCTTTCAACTGTGGATGAAGAACTGCCCTATGGAATCCCCCTGTCCTTGGTAAGGGATGGTAGCACCTTATATTTTCACTCCGCAAAGCAGGGGAAAAAGGTAAACATATTTGAGAGGAATCCTAATGTCAGTATTGTTTTTGTTGGAGAAGTAAATGTGCCTGAAATCTACACTAAAGATGAACTAGATGAAATGGCCAAAGATGCGTCTAAAACCGCCTCGCTGATAAGCAAGGTATTTACAACAGAATTTGAATCAGCGATTGTAACAGGGGCAGTAGAGCAAGTTGAAGGTGAAGAGGAAAGGATTAAGGCAATGAAGCTGATATGCCAGAAATACACTCCGTCCAAAATGCAGTATTTTGACATGGCCATCAAATCTGGATTGAACAGTGCTAATGTATATAAGATTGACATAGAAGAAATCAGTGCTAAAAGGAAATAAGGACATTGGGGACGGTTCCTTTTGTCCCGTACATTCCAGCTGGAATAGCCCATCAATACCCAAATAACATATTCGCCTCATTGACGAATTAACTGGAGGAGGCCCATAATGAAAGCAGAACTTGCAGATAAAGCGGAGTCATATTTTCGCAAAGGTTTTAACTGTGAGAATCAGTGTTATTGGCAGCTATAGAGATATACGACTTGAATCTTAACCCGGAGGCGGTACGATTGGCTACTGGTTTGGGTGGGGGACTGGGCAGGGGCGATGTTTGCGGAGCCCTAAGCGGTGCTGTTCTTGCCTTGGGGGCTGCTCTGGGTCGAATTCATCAAGATCAAAGCCAGGATGCGGTGAAAGAAGCCCGGGAGCAGGTTGTGGCAGACTTTGAAGCTGAATTTCGCTCCCTTGGTTGCCGCGACCTGAGGACCGAAGATAGGGAGGACTGTGTTGCCTATGTGCGCCGGGCTGCTACGGCCCTGGACCGAGTCTTGACTAAATAGTAATAGCACAAAGGAGAAACTCCAGTGAGGTCGGAAGGATAATCCTCCAGTCCCGAGGGCTGGCCCGTTTAGAAGTTGCCAGGAAATTTGTCAGCTCTTCTTCGCTATATTATAATCTGGGTTAAAGAAATTACCTCGAGATAAAGGTGTGTGGAAGAATGAGTTTTACTATTAAACGTCTGGGCCCGGAGCATGCTGAAATATTTGTAGAATTTTTTGAAAGCCTTAATTTTGACCACTCTCCCCATTGGTCCAGTTGTTACTGTATGGCCTATCATCTAGACTGCTCCCAGGAACGTTGGCACAGTAGAACCGGATCAGAAAACCGGCGCGATGCCCTAAACATGATTAAACAGGGCAAGATGAAGGGCTATCTGGCTTTTGCAGGCGAGAAGTGTGTGGGCTGGTGCAACGCCAACGATGTCCAGCAGTATCGGAGGCTGAAAAATGAAATCCAGCATCTCCAGGGCCAGCGAGTTGGCTGCGTGATTTGCTTTGTGGTCCATCCCGATTATCGCAGGCAGGGAGTGTCAAAACTGCTGCTTGAACATGCTGTGCATGGTTTTCGCGCGGACGGCTATGAAGCGGTGTTGGCCTTGCCCATGGACATAAAGGGAAGTCCCCAGAAGCAGTACCGGGGACCTGTGAACCTGTATACTGAATTTGGCTTTGAGGAGATAGAACGCAGTGGAGATCTCCGGGTGATGTGGCTGGACTTGCAGGAAGATTAACGGGAAGCAGTCACATAAGCCAAAGGAAAGAGTGTTTGGATTGTATGGAGCAGTAAAGGAAGTTTTGATATGGCAACATAATTTCATGCTCGCAAAGGAGGAGAACGATGAAGTATCTATTTGTGTGTTATCCAAATTGAACAACTTGCAAAAAGGCCAAGGCTTGGCTAGATAGTAACGGTATCCAATATGAGGAAAGAAATATCAAGGAAGATAATCCCACTGAAGCTGAATTGACAGAGTGGATAGAGAATAGTGGTTATCCACTTAAACGGTATTTCAACACCAGAGGAAAGCCATATAGAGAATTAGGTATCAAGGACAAGTTAAAGACAATGTCAGAAGCAGAACAAATTAAACTCCTTGCCAGTGATGGGATGCTTGTCAAAAGGCCAATCTTAGTAGGAGAAGACATTGTACTGGTTGCCTTTAAAGAAGCTGAATGGGCGGAGTCTCTAACCACATAACTGCCCTCGGGGTTCGCTCAACTGTGCTGTCTTGTTGATTTTCCGTTCCGGTGTAGTATAATTACAGTAAATAACTAAATGGGGAGCTTGCAGTAAGCAGGCTGAGAGTAAGCTGTGTGCTTAGACCCGTAACCTGATTTGGGTAATGCCAACGTAGGGGTATACTTGCAGAACACTGCATACATGCTTTCATTGGCATATATGCAGTTTTTTGTTGCAATGCCCTTTCAGATTGTATTTGAGAAAGGAGCTAACCATGAAAGACTGTCTTGAAAATGTCCGCAGTCAATCGCCACTTGTCCACAATATCACTAACTATGTAACGGTGAACGATGTCGCCAATTTGCTGCTTGCCTGTGGAGCAAGTCCGATTATGGCGGATGATCTTGAGGAAGTCGAAGAAATTACGTCTATTTGTGGTGGTTTAACCATTAATATCGGGACGCTGAACAAAAACACCATGCCCTCCATGTTCGCTGCGGGCAGGAAGGCAAATGAGCTGGGGCATAAGGTTGTGCTCGACCCGGTGGGGGCAGGGGCCAGTAAACTTCGTACAGACACAGCGGTCAAGCTGATGAAAGAAATTATGCCGACTGCCATCAGGGGTAATATTTCTGAGATCAAGACCTTAGTATTTGGAAGCGGAAGCACCAAGGGCGTAGATGCAGATTTTGCAGATAGAGTAACGGAAGATTCCCTGGATAGTGCAGTTTCCTTTGTAAAAGGATTCGCGAAGGAGGAGGAATGCATTGTGGCAGTCACCGGCGCCATTGACCTGGTTACAGATGGAGATAAATGCTATGCTATCAGGAATGGAAGGCCGGAAATGGGCCGAATCACCGGCACAGGCTGTATGCTTTCCGGACTGATGACAGCCTTTCTCATTGCCAATTCGGATAATCAGCTTGAGGCGGCGGCTGCGGCCGTCTGCGCCATGGGGCTTGCAGGAGAAATTGGGTGGCGTAATATGCAACCTTCCGATGGAAACTCTACGTATCGAAATAGAATAATTGATGCCATTTATCGCATGGACGGCAAGACTCTGGAAAGGGACGCAAAGTATGAACTGCGCTGAAAAGGATTTGTTGCTATATGCTGTAACAGACAGGTCCTGGCTTGGTGGCGCAACGCTTGGGACTGCGGTGGAAAAAGCACTGAAAGGCGGGGCCACCTTTGTCCAGCTCAGGGAAAAAGAACTGGAGCCCGGGAAGTTCCTGGAGGAAGCCAAAGAGCTTAAACATCTGTGTAAAATATACCGTGTACCTTTTGTCGTCAATGATAATGTAGATATTGCCCTGGCGGCGGATGCTGACGGAGTTCATGTGGGGCAAAGGGATATGGAGGCCGGTAATGTGCGCCATATCCTCGGCAAGGAGAAAATTCTCGGCGTATCTGCACAGACGGTGGAGCAGGCAGTGTTGGCAGAGAAAAAAGGTGCAGATTACTTGGGAGTGGGAGCAGTATTTCAGACAGGCTCAAAAGCGGATGCGGATGCTGTAAGTCATGCAACCCTAAAACAAATCTGTGCAGCTGTCAGTATTCCTGTTGTGGCCATTGGCGGAATCAATAGGGATAATCTAATGCAATTGTCAGGCTCGGGCATATGCGGGATAGCTGTAATCAGCGCGATTTTTGCCCAGCCAGACATTTTTGCGGCTACAGCGGCACTGAAGAAATTAGCTGAAAAGATGGTAAAGGCATGATTGCTGGTGCAATTTTTGACTTGGACGGAACGATACTGGACTCCATGCCGATTTGGGAGAATGCCGCCGCAATGTATTTAAGCACTATTGGTATCGAGGCAGAACCCGGGCTTGGTAAAACCATGTTTACCATGAGTATGACAAAAGGGGCTGAATTTTTAAGAGACAGGTATCGTCTGGACATGGATGTAGCTGCAATCATGGCGGGTATTAACCGGACAATTGAGGATTTTTATTTTTACCAGGTCCAATTGAAGGAAGGCGCCGGGCAGCTTCTAATACACATGAATCAGGCCGGGATAAAAATGGTGGCGGCAACATCCAGTGATAGGCAGATTGTAGAACGAGCACTGGAGAGACTCGGTGTCCTCAATTGCTTCGACAGGATATTTACCTGCACAGAAATAGGTGTTGGCAAGGAGAAGCCGGATATCTATCTGGCGGCGGCGGAGTATATGGGGACGCTGCCGGAGAATACCTGGGTCTTTGAAGATGCACTGCATGCAATTGAGACGGCAAAGGCAGCGGGCTTTAAGACAGTAGGTGTCTTCGATTCCTCCAGTAGAGGTGACTCGGAGCGAGTAAAGAAAGTAAGTGATATCTATTTGCGCAAGCTGGACAAAACTACTTTGCAAAAGCATAACTGTACTAAACAATTATGTGTACAAAGGAGTGAAGGATAGATGAAAACAGCATTAACCATTGCGGGAAGCGATTCCAGTGGAGGCGCTGGCATTCAGGCGGATATTAAGACAATGACTGCAAATGGCGTGTATGCCATGAGTGCCATCACGGCCCTTACCGCTCAAAACACAACCGGTGTTACAGGAATTATGGAGGTTACACCAGAGTTTTTAGGTAAACAATTGGATTGTGTTTTCACCGATATCTACCCCGATGCAGTTAAGATTGGTATGGTTTCATCGGCGGGGCTAATCGAAACCATATCCGAGCGGTTGGAATTCTATAAGGCAAAAAACATTGTTGTGGATCCGGTAATGATTTCCGAAAGCGGATCAAAGCTTCTCCAGGATGATGCGGTGGAAACATTGAAAAAGTGTTTGTTTCGGCAGGCGGTCTTATTGACGCCAAATATTCCGGAAGCCTCTGTCTTAGCAGGTATGCCCATTGCCAATGAAGGAGATATGATTAAAGCCGCGGAAATTATCAGTAAGGAATACGGGTGTGCAGTTCTTTGCAAGGGCGGTCATAATATAAACGATGCCAATGATTTACTGTATCGAGATTGTAATTACAGGTGGTTTGCTGCCGAAAGGATTGACAATCCAAATACCCATGGAACTGGATGCACATTATCCAGCGCCATTGCTTCTAATCTTGCCAAGGGAATGGATGTGGAAAGATCAATTCAGCAAGGGAAGGAATATATAATCGGTGCATTGAAGGATATGCTGGACTTGGGAAAAGGCAGCGGACCGCTTAACCATATGTGGGATATCTGTACAGGAGGAAATAATATTCACACTGAAGGCCTGCAATTCACGAAAAGGGGCTGAAGAATGTATAAACAGAAAGCAATTGAAGAGATGAAGCTGGTTTTTAAAGACGTTCCTGCTGGAATTGAACATACGCTTAAAGTGTTGAAGAATGCTGAAGATATCATGGAGGGCGAGGATCTGCCTGAGGATGAGAAGGAGCTAATTTCAATAGTTGCAGTTTTACATGATATCGGGGTAGTTGAAGCAATGCGCAAGTATGGTTCCATGGATGGACGGTATCAGGAAAAGGAAGGCCCCATAATTGCAAAGAAAATCTTAGTGAAGATAGGATATGATCCCGTTAAAACCGATAGAGTGTGCTTTATAGTTGGCAATCATCATACACCGTCTAAAATAGATGGTTTAGATTTTCAAATTCAATGGGAAGCGGACCTGTTGGAAAACTTGGCGCATATGAAATTATCCCAGGATAAGGATGAGCTTAAAAGGTATGTAGACGTAAATTTTAAGACAGCTGAAGGAATAAAAATTGCGTATTCTAGGTTTGATTTATAACGGTTTGCTACCTTTGACCAACGACAAGAAAGTATTATTGTCAAGAGGGACATTAGGGACGGTTCTTTTTGTCCTTTACATTCAAGCCTTGGAATAGCCAATCAATACCCAAATAACATACTCGCCTCAGGAATAAATTGGAGGGTTCATAATGAAAGCAGAACTTGCAGATAAAGCGGAGTCATATTTCCGTAAAGGTTTTAACTGTGCAGAATCAGTGTTATTGGCAGCTATAGACATATACGACTTGAACCTTAACCCGGAAGCGGTACGATTGGCTACTGGTTTGGGTGGGGGACTTGGCAGGGGCGATGTTTGCGGAGCCCTAAGCGGTGCTGTTCTTGCCTTGGGTGCTGCTCTGGGTCGAATTCATCAAGATCAGAGCCAGGATGCGGTGAAAGAAGTCCGGGAGCAGGTTGTGGCAGATTTTGAATCTGAATTTCGCTCTCTTGGTTGCCGGGACCTGAGGACCGAAGATAGAGAGGACTGTGTTGCCTATGTGCGCCGGGCTGCCATGGCCCTGGATCAAGTCTTGACCCAAAAAAGCTAGTAATTAATATAAATGCAGTCTGTCTTGCTCTTATAGATTCCCGTAGTCAGTAAAAATGCCTCGCAAGTCCGTGGACAGGCATAGGCAACTTCTGGTACTACAATGTTTCATCCATGGCTGTTATGATGGTAGTAGACATAAAACTGGGAGGGGGGGGTAGAATGGCTGAAATTATCTATATCCTGTATATTGGGTATTTGCTGTTGACCATATCTCTGATCTTATTCAGCAGAAAAACACCAATCCTTAGATTTAGCTGGATGGTCTTTGTGCTGTTTGTGCCAGTGGTTGGATTAATTTTATATCTCATAATTGGTAGTGAGACAGTTTTGAGTTATCGCAAGGACAGAATACAGAAAAAGCATGGCGACGCTCTTAAAGCCTTAGAGGCAATGGCGAGCAGCAAAGATTCAGGTGGGGACAGTTTGTTGAAGAACTACTGCGGTAGCAAAGCCACTGCAGACAACGAAGTTGTTGTTTTCACCGATGGGACTTCCAAATATCAGAGTCTGTTCAACGACCTTAGGCAAGCCTCCGACAGTATCCATGTTCAATACTTTTCAATAAATAGGGGAGAGGTTGGTCAAGAACTGATTAGTATTCTGGCCAATAAGGCCCAGGCTGGGATAGAAGTCAAGTTGCTATACGACAGTATTGGCTGCTTTTTTAATTTTGTGCAACCACTGCTTAAGAAACTGAAGCAGGCCGGAGGACAGGTGGCAGCGATTAAGCCCCACGCCCTGGATGTAAACAACCGAAATCATCGAAAAATAGTCGTCATTGACGGGGAGATTGGCTATACCGGTGGAATGAATATTGGGGATGGATATAGAGATGGTATTGGAAATAAATCGTGGCGAGATACCCATTTGCGGGTTACCGGTGGCGCAGTTCATCAATTGCAGAGGGTATTCCTCACTGATTGGCTTGTTTCTGCTAAAGATAGTTGCCTAAGAAATGAGCTCCCCCATTATTTCCCGGAGAATATTAGCAAGGGCAATATGAATGTCCAGATTGTGGCTAATGGCTTGCGCGGTAAGTATGACAGTAACGATATTATCAATTTCAGCTATTTTCACCTCATTTCCCGAGCCAGGGAAAGGGTGTGGATTCAGACCCCATACTTTGCCCCCACCGATATAATTCTGGAGACCCTGCGTGGCCTGGCCCGGGCCGGAATAGACGTGCGCATAATGACTTCGTCATCCTTTGTCTTCGGTGGGTTGTTTCACAGCAGCATAACTAATTATTTCTTGCGCTACTTGGTAAACAGTGGGGTAAAGGTGTATAAACACAAAGGTATTTTGCACGCCAAAACCATGGTGGTTGATGACAACACCGCCTGTATCGGAAGTGTAAATTTGAATTCCCGGAGCTTGATTAAGGATGACGAAATCTATGCATACTTCGATGACCGGGGCTTTGTGTCAAAATGCCAAACCATCTTTGAAAAAGACATTAATCACTGTGTGGAACTTGATTATGAGAAGTTTCGGCGGCAATCTATTACTTCCCGGGCTCTGGAGTCGGCCGCCAGCCTTTTCTCATCGTTATGCTAAACTAAGCTGGTCCAATTGATGTGGACCAGTTTTTTATTCCCCTTTCTTACACTAGTTTTCAGTCGCTACGAAGTAGCTACAGTAGTCATTTGATATAACAATTAACGATATACATTTTATGGTATAATTGTCTGTGGAAAGGTTTAAACAAGCAATATTCTGATACCGGTAGGAACAAAGTTCTAAGTCTGAGTGAGGAGCGGAAGGGATTGGTTTAATGACGGGCTGGAGAGTTTTGATATATAATTGGAGGGTAAAAGAATGTTAAGCAAAAAAAGATATGCTGAGCTTGATGTTGAAAAGCTCAACATTGTCGATGGTAGTAGGAAGATAAAAATGACCCTTTTCAATCAGGACAATATACCACCCTTAATTATTGACGGAGAAGATATTTTGCCAGGTCACAGGCAAAACGATCCTATCTCAGGGATAATGTTTTACAATGGGGTGAAGAATGTGGTGGCCTAATATACGGAAGTGAAGAGGATGAAAAGGGAAATATTACTGCCGGAGCTTCATTGACTTTTGATCAATACAAACAGGACCAAGTAGTCCAGATGCATTTCACAGAGAAAAATGGACAAACACATTATGGTTTTTCGGTTTTTGATAGGCCTGATGTACCCATTTCTAAACTGATTTCAAAGGAGAACAAGATTAGGAATTCGGACCTTACGGAAGAAAGCAAAAGAGAGGAGTACGATAAGTTATACCAAGGTAATGCCCAACGAGCATTTATGGGAAAGGATGCTAATGGGGATGTATCGGTAAAACTAATGGATTCCAACGGCAACCAACGTATTCGAATGGTAGTTGACAATAATGATATCCCCAGAATAGAATTCTTGAACGAAAGCGGGGAAGTCACGTATAAGCTGCCACCTGAGGAGTAGCAAAAGCCCCGTAATTAATCAAATGACAATGGAATTCCCGCAGTTATATACTATGGCTTTTAGAGGACGGTGATTGCTTTGACTCTGCATCAAATAATAAACATAGTCAGAGAGAATTTTTTGTTGGCAATAGTAGGAGTAATAGTTTTAGGCATTTTAGCATGTCTAGGGTATTTTGTTGTATATAAGAAGATACTATGTGGAAATAAGAGGCCTACAAAGAAACAAATTTTCACCGCCTGCCTGTTTATTGGATATATAATCATGGTTTTTGGGGTGACATTTTTGAACCGTAGTTCGCACCCTCAGAGGGCCATAAGTCTTCATTTTTTAAGTTCCTATTGGGAGGCATGGAATAGGTTTAGTGCCACAAGCTGGCAGTTTGTATGTTTAAACATAATGATGTTTATTCCTCTGGGAATTCTGCTGCCTCTTCTACACAAGAAGTTTCGAAATTTTGTTTGGATGATAACAGCAGGCTTTCTGTTAACTTTAACCATTGAAACTCTACAGCTTTTGACGAACCGCGGTAGTTTTGTTTTGGATGATATGTTTAATAATATTATGGGCGCTATCATTGGATATGGCCTGATTATGGGTGGGCTTACCCTGCTAAATGGCACAGGAAGGAAGTTTGGCAAGGCGGTGGGATATTTTTCTCCGCTGTTAATAGTTACAATGATATTTACAGGAATATTTGTCTCCCACAGTTTACAGGAGTTTGGCAACCTAGCCGTAGCTCCTAGTTTTAGACAAAACATGAGTGATACACAAGTCAATTTAGATGCTGAGCTAGAGAGCCAGGGGGGATTCCATCCCGTATATCAGGCCCCAGGATTTTCCCGGGATTCAGCCAGGGAATTTGTTGTTAACTTCTTGTCGAGTCTTAATATTGATTCAACTAGTCTAGATATAGATGACTATAGTAATAGTGCAATTTATCAAACAGGAAGCAGTCCTTTATACAGAATGATGATTAATTTCAGGGATGGCAGCTACACCTTCACTGATTGCTCAAGCTTTAATCATTCGGCAGTGGATGTAGACGAAGATACTTTGCTTGAAAGCCTAGAACAGTTTGGAGTCGATATTCCTGAGGGCGCTACATTTAATAGGAGAGAAACTGGCAGTTATGAATGGATAGTTGATAGGGAAACCAATGGAAACCAACTTATTGATGGAGTAATATCTTGCAGATATTATAGCGACGGAACGATTAAGAATATCAATAATCGATTAGTCACATACGACAGGGTCAGGAATGTACCCCTTAAAAGCGAGACAGAAGCCTATGAGGAGTTGTTGAAAGGGAGATTTCGTTCTTGGTATCCGGGTGATAACATTAAAACAATCAACATCCATGAAATTGAATTGGGTTATCAGTTGGATTCCAAGGGCTTTTATCAGCCGGTATATATATTTCAGTCTACAGTAAATGGACTGGAATCCTCGATTATTATCCCAGCAATAATTAAGTGACGGATATTATAGTTACCCCGAAGAGACCGGCTTGATGCGCTCCTTCGGGTTTTCTGTCGCTTCGCGTAATTCAGTTTCAAATATTCCCGCAATATTGATGTTAAGATGGCATGATAATATAGTGACTTATAAGAGGTGATTAGAATGGGTAAACCTGTTAAGCGTTCGACAGTCTATTTTGCACCAGAGATACATGCAGCATTACGGTTAAAAGCTGCATCAACTCAATGCTCTATTTCGGAGTTAGTTAACTTAGTTGTAAGGGATATGCTCCGTGAGGATCAGGCAGATTTATCCGCATTTGATGAACGTGTTAGTGAGTCCACGATGAGCTACGAAGAGCTTTTGGAAGAGTTGAAACACAGTGGCAAAATATGAACTCCGAGTCAAAAAATCCGTCCCCCACAGACCCATACCAGCCCCCCAGCAGGGATCCCCAAGTTATCTTGCCGTGGCCTGATGTGGAGATGGTCATGCGTAACGGTCCGCAATTTACCGAGCAAAGCCAGATTTGTTAGGTAACAGCGTTAACATCCAACTCCAAACCCTGAAAGGCAGAGGACTTAACTGTCTTCCCCTCGTCATAGGTGCGGACACTATCTATATCTCGCCCCGGGGTAAAGGTGTGTAGTATTACTGATCTGTTCTCCAGATCGACTATCCAATATTCTTTGACCCCGCTTTTCATATAAAGTTGTAATTTTGTTGCCCGATCCTTACCCTGGGTGGAGGGAGACAACACTTCCACCACCAAGGTGGGGATGCCCAGGTACTTGCTGTCTGCACTGACCTTGTCTTGGTCACAGATTACGACAATATCTGGTTGGACGACATTGGGATCTTCCTCGAATTTAGTGGCGAGACCAAAGAGCCTAACATCCAATGGAGATGTCAATGATATACAGGACTTACCTTTGAAATAGGTATAAAAATGCCCAGAGATCTCATTTACCGCAACTTGATGTTTAAAGCTGGGGGCGGCAAGGAGATAGATTTCACCGCCAATCAGCTCGTAGCGTTGGTCCGAGGATTCCACCAGCTCTTCATACTCTTGATAGCTTATTTTCCGGAACGTCTTATAGTTCTTAGCCTCTTCGTACACGAAAAAATGGTCGGGATCGGTATAACGAACTAGCTTGGCGACACTTTTCCCGTTCTTGATAACGATGATATCTTCCTTTTCCGCCAGGGCCAGGTATTTTCCAAAAGCATTCTGCAAATCTGTGGTATTTACCCGCATATTACCACCTCCTGCCTATAATATTATCTTACATTAGCTATTATATCAATAATAACTTAGCTATGGTGTTAATAACACAGGCTGCTTCAACTCTGCCCGGAGGTCCCCAATATTTCAGTCCGTCAATTGACGAAATAAAAATAAGGATCCTTGGAGACTGAACAGCGAACAATGCTGTGTAAATTGCTTTATAAAAAAGTTT